>JAABUN010001400.1_pt1 | contig 53312 bp, 45 predicted proteins | sample 5559311 | NCBI WGS metagenome assembly JAABUN01 (sample SAMN10711877, study PRJNA513370) | rock metagenome | isolation source: Antarctica rocks | place: Antarctica: Victoria Land, Siegfried Peak sud
ACTCCGCCAGATATTGCTGCTTCATCGACTCAAGGTCGAGGGGATTGTTTTTCTTTTCCATTATCTGTGTTTTGAAGTTAAGATTTTAACTTCTGACACAGTTCATTTTACAGTCTCAGATTAGCAGCCAATACAGTGAAGTTTTAGTCTTACTCCTCATTATCTTCCCTATCTAATATTCTTTCCGAGTGACTTTGATTATCGCTTCTCTGATTTTCTTCCTCACTGGCCTTGATCATCTGCTCGGCTTGCGACTTTGCCTTATTTTCCAATGTGCCATTATCTGATTCATCTTCTTCTTTATCCAGCAATCTTTCTGATAGGTTAGGATCCTTATCATCTCTTGGTGTAACTGGTGGCATAATAAAATTTTTAGGTGAGAAGTATATTGTTGCGAAACTAAATCAAATATGCAAGCTTGTTAGGTAAGTGCTCAACTACTATGGGCTAATACCCCCGCTCCGTAGTGTTCCGCTATTCTAACTATATGTTCCGTTCTGCCGCCATGGTCTTCAACTAATAGGAACTTATATAAATGTTTTCCTCTGAACAACTGTCTTTGAAAAAGACAAAGAAATGTTGAATAGGGTTTAAATGTAGGTTTGAGCTATGTTATGCTGTCACAGCCTTTTGCAAGGGCATGAGGTCGGAGACCTCTGTTTATCCTGTGTAGAGGTCATCCTTCGGCGACGCTCGAACTACCATACAGTTAAACAGCTTATTCACGTACTATAATTGATTTTCTCTTAAAAAAAACTATTATTGAACAACTTGCGTACGCTCAAGATTAAAACCTCAAAATAATTGTTATGGTAAAGTTTGCATTATTAGCACGGGTTGAAGCAAAGCCCGGAAAGGAAGCTGCAGTCGAAAGTTTTCTTAAAAGCGCCTTGCCGTTAGCTGAAGCAGAAATGGACACTGTATCGTGGTATGCACTTCGTATAGGTCCTTCTACTTTCGGCATATTTGATACGTTTGAGAATGAGGAAGGACGTGAAGCACATCTTGCAGGTAAAATAGCTGCCGCATTAATGGAACATGCATCGGAATTATTAGCAGTACCTCCCACTATAGAAAAAGTGGATTTACTTGCTGTAAAAGCATAAGAGTGGCGGATTACCCATCATTTCCACAATTAAAGATTTAATTAAAGTTGTAGAGATACAACGGATAAGACATAGAAAGGATGCATACAAATCCTAAGCTTACCCGTTCTGCCTCAAGGGTTTCATCTAATGCTTCGGTCACAGTTATCTCTGCTACTTTATATTTAAAAGCAGCTTTAATAGAATAGGTATAATCGCTTAGGCTATTATACCTATAAAATAATAAGAGGCCACCCTTTTAAGACGGCCTCTTTAATTATTGAAACTTTTATCACTACTTATTCTACACTAAGATATTGTGCATAAGCATATCCCTCTTCACCATTATCTGTTCTTACAAGCCACCACTGATCGCTTGTTTTACTTACTACTGTAATGGTTGAATTATGGGCTGCTTTACCAACAACGGGTTGATCAGTCCCAGGTCCTTTTCTGATATTGAGATTTGATGAATCAGTTGTTACTCTTGCTTTTGATCCTGCTGCATTTGAAGACACATTTATATTCATAATAACGTCACCGGATTTAAAATCGGGGTCAATACTGTTATAAACGTTCCAAAGATTATCTTTTACCTGTCCACTGGGAGCTTCACCATCAATGTATAGCACATTATCCTGTTCCCTTACCTGCAAATTGGATACTCCTGAGGTTTTAGCCGCACTTATAAGCTGGCTATATTTACTTTGTAAACCCATACCTGCCTGTTCCATATTAATTAAGTTTTAAGTTGTTATTAATCTTTTTTGGCTGAAGAGAATTAAGCCGCTGCATTAAGTCGGGCAATTTACTACGTTTTAAACTTCCGGTTAGTGTTATTTCTCCATTGTTTACACTTGCAGTTACTCCGGGGTAGTCTTTTGTTGCATCTGTTACGCCACTTCTTAATGCATCATCTCCCGATACTTCAACAGGGGCAGGAGCGGGTGCAGTAGTTGTAGGAGCTGTAGTTGTGTTATCGTCAGTAGTATCCTTCGTTTTACTTTTGCACGAAGTAACCGAAATGCCAGTTGATAACATAAGTGCAATTACTAAAATCCTGAATTTTGAATGTTTCATATTGCTTTTTTTTAAAGGTTAATAATTAGAGTTGGTTCTGGTTGGTGTTGAGTAATTTGTTGTTTGGCTTGGGGGAGCAAGAAAGTAAGTAAGTAAACTTCCAACAATTGCCATAATACATGCGAGAATGATGGCAGTTGTAAAAGACCGTACTTCAAACCCTGAAAAAAATTTGTCTGCGATCTTTATTACTATTGCAAGAACAATAAGCCGCACAAAAAAAGATAATAAACCAAGTGTAAGTAAGTTTAACGGCAGCCGTAATAAAAATCCTATGGTCGCATTTAAAATACCAATAACAAGAGCTACCCCAACAGCGGTGCCAAAATTTCTTATTTTTACTGAGGGCATTATTTTAGCTGCCAATAATAAAACGCCGGCGTTTAAAAGCAACTGTAATATCCAGTTCATGTTTTATATGTTTTTAAATTAAGAATTTATGTTAAACTATACAAAGGATGTTCCGGCTTATAATAGAGAATATATCTAAAAACCTCTTCTTCCGCCCAGTAAACCACCTAGTAATCCTCCCATACTACCCATGCCTCTTCCTCCGCTTAGCATTCCAATAAGCGATCCTAAGCCGCCACCACCTAACATTCCGCCTCCGCCTCCGCCGAACATTCCACCACCACCGCGGTTACGATTTAATCCGCCGGTAAGCATTTTGGTTAAGATCATCGGTCCTACTATTCCTAACAGGCCTTTTAATAAACCGTTACTGTTTATTCCTGCACTTTCCATTTTATCTTTTAAACCTAGAGAAGACAGAAAGTTAGGGCTTGTTACTTCTTCGGGAGTTTTTGCACTGGCTGCTTTATCAGCAAAATTATCGAGGAGAGAAAACTGTTTTTGGTCCACTCCTAAGTACTGTGCCATGCTTTGTACATGTTGCTGTTCCTGTTCAGAGTAGTTATTGTCTGATTTTGAAAATGCTATAAGATCAGTAACCAGCGAATATTTTAATTCACTGTTTTTTAAAACATCTAAACAACGTGTAACATCTTCCGGGCTTATGTTGTTAGCTGCATTTGTAACAACCTGAGTCTGTTCTTCTGAAAGTTTTGCAGCCTGACACAAAGCAGCAAGAAATTCACTTTCTTCGGGAGTAGCTTGTCTGTCAGCAGTAGCTAACGATGCAATTGCCCCAATATAAGCTCCTTTCTCCTTATCACTCGAACCTTCAAGTAGTGTTTCTGAGTTTTCCATTGTGTAATAGTTTTTGTTTGATGTTCTAAATTATCGTGCCATGGCAATTTGATAGTAAACGAGAAAACTATATAAAAGCAGCCTTAAAAAAAATGGCGGAACATTGAGTAATGTAAGTGGTGTAAGAAGTTTTACTAAGTTGAAAAACAACTTTTGATATTGATTTTACAACCTAAACCAGGCTCCTACTTTTAACACTTTTGTTCCCTGCTTTCATTTTACTTTGCGAGCCAAATTTAACAATGAAAAATTCTCTGCTTGCTTTAAACATTATTTTATTGATTTTGATTGGGGTACTTTTTTACCTTCATTTTTCATCGCAGAAAAAACCGGAAACCAAACCCGCTGCAACTGCCGGGGCTAATGTTTCTGAACCTTTCAGAATTGCATATTTTGAAATGGACTCCATCGAAAATAATTACGAATACCTGAAGGATGTACGCAACGAGTTAAAAGGGAAAGAACAAGGGTTAACCTCGCAGTTGAATCAAATGAAGAACAAGTATATGAGCAAGGTGAATAAATTTCAGCAGGAAGCACAAACTATGACTCAGGAAAGACAAGGCGCCATACAACAAGACTTGTTGCAGGAACAAAAAATGATTCAAAATAAAGAGCAGGCGATAGGACATGAACTGCAGGATGCGTCGTTTAAGAAAATGCAGGAAGTAAATAAAACAATCGAAGATTTTTTAAAGGAGTTCAATAAGGATAAAATGTATTCGTACATATTAGCCTACCAGCCGGGAACAATTTATTACAAGGATGAAAGCTTTGATATAACATCTGCAGTTTTACAGGGATTAAATAACAGCTACAGAAAGAAAAAGTAAGCTAAGTTTTTAAGGATAAATCATTCGCTTATCTTTAACCCGTTCCGCACCAATGAGGAACGGGTTAAATTTTTTATAGCATGACCGAAACGAATTCTGCTTCATCTTTTAAACCAAGCTTAAGCCTGTGGGATGCTACCATGATTGTTGCAGGCAGCATGATAGGCTCAGGAATTTTTATTGTTAGTGCCGATATAGCAAGAAATGTAGGAAGTGCAGGCTGGCTGATATTTGTTTGGCTTCTTACCGGTTTTATGACACTAACCGCAGCACTTAGCTATGGCGAATTAAGCGCTATGTTTCCTAAAGCAGGCGGCCAGTATGTTTATTTAAGAGAAGCATACAACCCATTAATTGGGTTCTTATATGGGTGGAGTTTTTTTGCAGTCATACAAACAGGCACTATTGCTGCGGTTGGTGTTGCGTTTTCAAAATTTGCAGGCTATTTTTTTCCTGCATTAGAGATGAAAGACGAAAACATCTTATTGAACCTTGGCTGGCTAAAACTTTATCCTGCGCAATTAATTTCTATCCTGCTCATTGTTTTGCTTACCTGGATAAATACAAAGGGAGTAAAAGAAGGCAAGATTATTCAAACAACATTTACTGTTACTAAACTGCTTTCCTTATTTGGTTTAATTGTATTTGGATTTTTTGTTGGTGCAAAATCAAACATCTGGGATGCCAACTGGACGGATGCCTGGACCATGAAAAGAATTACCGCTCCGGGCGATGTTACTCCTGTTGTAGGAATAGCCGCTTTAGGAGCAATTGCGGCAAGCATGGTAGGCTCCATTTTTAGCAGTGATGCATGGAACAACGTTACCTTTATAGCCGGAGAAATTAAAAACCCCAAACGTAATATTGGCTTAAGCTTGTTTTTAGGAACATTCATTGTAACAACTATATATGTTGCAGCAAACTTTATGTTTATAAGTGTGCTTCCGCTTAATGATGTTGCATTTGCGCCTGCTGACCGTGTTGCTGTATCTGCCTCCAACGCCATCTTTGGAAACATTGGCACTTATGTAATTGCAATTATGATCATGATCTCAACCTTTGGCTGTAACAATGGTTTAATACTGGCTGGTGCCCGTGTTTACTATTCAATGGCAAGAGATGGTTTATTTTTTAAGAACGCCGGCAGGTTAAATAAGCATGCTGTACCAGAGTGGGCATTATGGGCACAATGTATGGTTGCATCCATTTTATGTTTAAGCGGTAAGTATGGCGACCTGTTAGACATGATCTCGTTTGTTGTTGTATTATTTTATATGCTTACCATCACTGGGATATTTATACTTCGTAAAAAACGCCCTGATGCTGAAAGACCTTACAAAGCATTTGGCTACCCAATACTGCCACTATTATACATAATTATGGGACTGGCGTTTTGCGTTTTGCTCATTATCTTTAAACCTTCTTATACCTGGCCGGGGTTGATAATTACTTTACTAGGTGTGCCATTATATTATCTTGCAGTTTCAACAAATAAAAAAACTGCTGAGTAAGATGGCAACAATGGACCTTACAAAACTATTTGAAGACTTTTCACGAATTAAAGCAGCAATAGTTGGGGATATAATGCTGGATACCTATTGGTGGGGAAATGTAGAAAGAATATCGCCAGAAGCACCTGTGCCGGTTGTAGCTTTAGACAGAAAGGAATTAAGATTAGGAGGAGCTGCAAATGTTGCTTTAAATACAGTTTCGCTTGGTGCTGCCACCGTTTTGTTTTCAGTTATCGGAAATGATGAAGATGGTGAAACACTCTTTAAACTGCTTAACAAAAATAATATCCAAACGGATCATATTGTAAAAAGCTATGATCGCATTACTACAAACAAAACACGTATAATCAGTCGTAACCAGCACATGCTTCGTTTAGATGCAGAAATGACTAAAGAAATAAATGAAGCTGAACAACTCGCATTATTACAAAAATTTACCGCCTTTATAATAACAGAGAATCCATCAGTAGTAATTTTTGAAGATTATAACAAAGGGGTTTTAACCGAAAACGTTATCAAGCAAATGATAAGCATTTGTGTAAATAATAACATCGTAACTACGGCAGATCCGAAACGTAAAAATTTTTTTTGCTATAATGACGTAACCATATTTAAACCAAATCTTAAAGAAGTAAAAGAAGGTTTGAACGTATTATTAGATGATGTGAATGAAGAATTTTTACGTAATATTCACCGGCAATTGCATCAAAAACTTCAACACTCAGTTTCTTTAATTACCCTTTCGGAAAAAGGTGTGTTTTATCAACAAGAAGCCCAGTCGAATATTATCCCAACGCATGTTAGAAACATAGCTGATGTGAGTGGTGCCGGAGATACAGTGATTGCAGTAGCCTCATTGGCTTATGCCTGCACTAAAAACATTCATTTAACTGCTGCAATTGCAAACATTGCTGCAGGGCTGGTGTGTGAGGAAGTGGGAACAGTAGCCATAAATAAAGAAAAATTATTAGCTGAATGCATCCATTTTCTGCCTGATCTTTTAACAACGCTAGTATAATAAAATTTGAATTTTGCTATCAAATTTAAACAACTTATCAGTGCTGCTGTTTTTCATGAATTAAAGAATTGTTCATCCTTATTAGAACTAATCTAATTCTTCTTTAAAACTTTAAAAGCCTACATCTGTTAATTATTTAATTTCGGCGCAAAATAAAAATTGCTCTTACTCTATGCAGAAATTTACAATGGTCATCCATGGTGGTGCAGGTACAATCGTAAAAGAAGATATGACTCCTGAACTCGAAAATGTTTATTTGCAAGGATTGCAGGAAGCGCTTGATGCCGGGTATGCTGTGCTGGAAGAAGGCGGAACAGCCGTTAATGCTGTAAAAGCTGCAGTTGTTATTTTAGAAGATAATGTATTATTTAATGCAGGCAGGGGATCGGTATTTACCAAAAAAGGAGTGCAGGAAATGGATGCAGCAATTATGGATGGTAGTAATCTTGATGCAGGCGCCGTAACCGGAGTTAGAAATGTGCGCAATCCGATTGAGCTTGCAACTGAAGTAATGCGCCATAGCGATCATGTTTTTTTATCGGGTAAAGGTGCCAACGATTTTGCCATTAAACAGGGCATTAAACTGGAACCCGATGATTATTTCTTTTCTCAATACAGGTATAACCAATGGAAGGCAATAAGAGACTCTGATGGCACATCGTTAGACCACACTCACCAGGACGCAACCGAACTTTTAAGAGATAAAAAGTTTGGAACTGTAGGGGCTGTTGCCTGCGACAAAAATGGTAATGTAGCTGCAGCAACAAGCACCGGCGGACTAACCAATAAAAAATTTGGACGGATAGGGGATACCCCAGTAATTGGAGGCGGAACTTATGCCAATAACGAAAGCTGCTCAATCAGTTGTACAGGTGAGGGCGAAATTTTTATTCGTGCAGTTGCAGCTTATGATGTACATGCCATTATGCAATATAAAGGCGAGAACTTACAAAAGGCCGCCGAACAGGTTGTTTTAGAAAAATTAGTGAAGATGAAAGGTGAAGGCGGCCTTATCGGTGTAGATCCTCAAGGCAATGCTGCAATGGTTTTTAATAGTGCAGGCATGTACCGCGGCATTAGAAGCAATGATGGTACAAATGAGGTTTCTATTTACAAATAGAATTTTTTTTTGCGAAGAATTTTTAACAAAAGAGGCTGTCTCAAAAGGGCGGCCTCTTATTACTTTAATATTTATTATGCCAGTATCGAAGCTGATAAATAAATGAAAAAGCAGGAAACTTCCGCTTCCTGCTTTAATCATATCAGTAATAAATATCCGGGCAATTTAGAATAATAATAGACAGTTGTAATCCGCGAAGTTATCTGCGTATTCCAATATCTATTCATCATCATCAAAGTTCATTGCCTCTCTTGCTGTAGCCAACAGTTCATATTCCTCTTTACTGCCTACGATCATGTTTTCAAACTCTCTCAAGCCTGTACCCGCAGGTATTGCATGACCCGTAATTACGTTCTCTTTCAATCCCAGCATATCATCTGTTTTACCCATAATAGCTGCAGAACTTAATACTTTAGTTGTTTCCTGGAACGATGCTGCAGAAATCCAGCTTTGTACACCAAGCGATGCTTTGGTAATACCAAGCAATAACGGAGATGAAGTAGCAGACTCAGCGTCTCTGAATTCAACCAGCTTTCTATCGCTACGGCGAAGAATGGAATTTTCTTCTCTCACATCTCTTAAGCTAACAATCTGGCCGGCTTTTAACTTAGTACTTTCGCCTGAGTCAACTACAACTTTCTTATCAAATATGTAATCGTTCTCTTCGTTAAATTCAATACGATCAACAGTATCTCCTTCAAGAAACCTTGTATCGCCCGGATCTTGGATCTCAACTTTTTTCATCATTTGGCGAACGATCACTTCGATGTGCTTATCATTGATCCGTACACCCTGCAAACGATACACTTCCTGTATTTCATTCACCACGTATTCCTGCACTGCAAACGGGCCTTTAATTGCAAGAATATCGGCCGGAGATGTAGAACCATCAGATAAAGCAGTACCTGCTTTTGCAAAGTCTCCATCCTGTGCAAGTATCTGGCGGGTTAGTGGAACTAAATATTTCTTAACAACACCATCTCTTGCTTCAACAATAATTTCGCGGTTACCACGCTTAATGTTACCAAAGCTAACTACTCCGTCAATCTCTGCTACTACAGCAGGATTACTTGGATTTCTTGCCTCGAACAATTCTGTTACTCTTGGCAAACCTCCGGTAATATCTCTCAGTTTACCTAATACCCTTGGAATTTTTACAAGCACCTGCCCTTGCTTCACTTCTTCACCTTCCTCAAGCACGATGTGGCTTCCTACAGGCAGATTATAGAGTTTACTTTCTTTAGCGCCTTCAACAATCAGTGCAGGTATTTTGGTTTTATCTTTTGTTTCAATAACCACTTTTTCACGATGCCCTGTTTGCTCGTCGGCTTGTTCGCGGAATGTGATACCGTCAAGAATGTTATCAAATTTGATAGAACCGGCGATCTCAGCTACAACAACATTGTTGAACGGATCCCACGAACAAATACTTTCACCCTTAGTTACTTTCTGACCATCTTTAACCATTAATGTAGCTCCGTAAGGAACGTTGTTCGTAATTAATAAACGATCATTCTTAACATCCATCACCCTTACCTCACCTGTACGACCAATAACTACTTTTACTTTATTTCCTTCGTTATTAACGGTGTCCACAGTTCTTAACCCATCAAACTGGATAGTACCGTCGAACTTAGCGTTCAAGGTACTTTCTACCGACGCTGAACCTGCAACACCACCCACGTGGAAGGTACGAAGCGTTAACTGTGTACCAGGTTCACCTATTGACTGGGCAGCGATGATACCAACCGCATCGCCACGTTGTGCTGTATAACCTGTTGCAAGGTTTTTACCATAACATCTTACACACACACCCCGCTTTGCTTCGCAGGTAAGAACCGAACGAATTTCAACGGTTTCAATACCGGCATTATCAATACTCTTTGCAATGTCCTCATTTATTTGCTGTCCGCCTTCTACAAGTATGTCGTCGTTTACAGGATTAAGCACATTATGTAAAGATGTACGGCCCAAAATTCTGTCGAACAATGGTTCTACTATATCCTCGTTATCCTTTAGTGCACTTGTAGCAATACCACGCAGTGTACCACAATCTTCTTCAGTAATAACAACATCCTGGGCAACGTCAACCAAACGACGGGTTAAGTAACCTGCATCTGCTGTTTTTAAGGCTGTATCAGCCAAACCTTTACGGGCACCGTGTGTAGAGATGAAGTAGTCTAATACATTCAAACCACCTTTAAAGTTAGAAAGAATTGGGTTTTCAATAATCTCAGAACCGGTGCTTCCACTCTTACGCGGCTTAGCCATTAAACCTCTTATACCAGCCAACTGCTTAACCTGTTGCTTGCTGCCCCGTGCACCACTATCAAGCATCATATAAACAGAGTTGAAGCCCTGCTTGTCTGTTGCCATTTCTCTTATCAACGTTTCAGTAATACGGGTATCTACACGGCTCCAGATGTCAATTATCTGGTTATAACGTTCGTTGTTAGTAATAAGGCCCATGTTGTAGTTATCCCACACTTCCTCAACTTCAGTCTTGGCGTTCGCTAACAATTGTTCCTTAATATCTGGAATAATAAGGTCGTTAATGTTGAAGGATAAACCACCTTTAAACGCCATTCTGAAACCAAGTGTCTTAATATCATCAAGGAACTTAGCAGTTTTAGGAACATTGGTGATCTTGATAATATCACCAATAATTTCACGAAGGCTTTTCTTTGTCAACAGCGCATTGATGTAACCCACCTCTTTTGGAACAAATTGGTTAAACATTACCCGACCAACTGTTGTTTCAATTAGTTTCTGGTATATTTCTCCCTTATCATTTCTCACCAAAGTTTTCACTTTAATGTGAGCATGCAGGTCAACTTGTTTTTCGTTATAGGCAATCATCACTTCATCCATCGAGTAGAAAGCCTTGCCTTCACCTTTCACTTTTACTTCGTCAGTACTCTTTTTACCCTTGCTGATGTAGTACAGACCCAATACCATGTCCTGCGAAGGAAGAGTGATAGGTGTACCATTTTGAGGGTTCAAAATGTTATGAGAAGATAACATCAGCAACTGAGCTTCGAGGATGGCTGCATGGCTTAATGGTACGTGTACCGCCATTTGGTCGCCATCAAAGTCAGCATTAAAAGCTGTTGTAACCAGTGGGTGCAATTGTATCGCTTTCCCTTCAATCAACCTCGGCTGGAAAGCCTGGATTGACAAACGGTGAAGTGTTGGAGCACGGTTTAGTAATATTGGGTGGCCCTTTAATATGTTTTCAAGTATATCCCAAACAACAGCTTCTTTTTTGTCCACTAATTTCTTAGCAGATTTCACTGTTTTTACGATACCTCTTTCAATCAGCTTACGAATAATAAATGGCTTGAAAAGCTCCGCAGCCATATCTTTAGGAAGACCACACTCATGCATACGCATTTCAGGACCAACCACAATAACTGAACGCCCGGAATAGTCAACACGCTTACCTAAAAGGTTCTGACGGAAACGACCTTGTTTACCTTTCAATACATCAGAAAGAGATTTCAAAGCACGTCCGCCTTCAGCTTTAACAGCGTTTGATTTTCTTGAGTTATCAAACAAGCTATCAATAGCTTCCTGCAACATCCTCTTTTCATTACGTAAGATTACCTCTGGTGCTTTAATCTCCAACAAACGCTTTAAACGGTTATTACGAATAATTACACGGCGATAAAGGTCATTCAAATCAGAAGAAGCGAAACGGCCACCATCCAAAGGAACCAACGGACGAAGTTCGGGCGGAATAACAGGAATATATTGCATCACCATCCATTCCGGGCGGTTTGTGATACGTGTATTAGCATCACGGAAAGACTCAACAACACTCAAACGTTTCAAGGCATCTGCCTTACGTTGTTGTGAAGTTTCGTTAGCCGCTGCATTCCTTAAGTCAAATGATAATTGATCCAGGTCAATTCTTTGCAACAGGTCGTGAACTGCTTCAGCGCCCATTTTTGCCACAAATTTATTTGGATCTTCATCAGCCAAATACTGGTTGTCTTTTGGTAAAGCATCAAGAATGTCCAAATATTCTTCTTCGGTCAATAAATCTCCAAAGTTTTGACCTTTATCAGCACGGATACCTGATTGAATTACCACGAAACGCTCATAGTAAACAATAGTCTCTAATTTTTTAGAGCTCATACCTAAAAGGTAGCCAATTTTATTAGGCAAAGATTTAAAGTACCAGATATGAACAACAGGAACAACCAGTTTAATGTGTCCCATTCTTTCACGGCGCACTTTCTTTTCAGTTACCTCAACACCACAACGGTCGCACACAATACCCTTATAACGGATACGCTTGTACTTACCGCAGGCGCATTCATAGTCCTTTACCGGACCAAAAATTCTTTCGCAAAACAAGCCATCTCTTTCGGGCTTGTATGTACGATAGTTAATAGTCTCAGGCTTTAAAACCTCTCCGAAGCTCTTTTCGAGAATGCTGTCGGGAGACGCCAAGCCAATCGTGATCTTAGAAAACGTTGGCCGTGGACGATTATCTCTTTTATTCATTGCCATATATCGTAATTACGATTTAAATTTTTTTGTTACCTGTTTTCCTTTTCTTCCTGTCATCTTTTCAACTAATCAACTTTTACATTTCTTATCTATCAACCTAATCAACTTTAACAAACTTACCATTCCTACTTAAATCCAATTCTTTCAGTTCTTTCTAACGGTTGTTCAATCAACTTTTTAATGTAGTCGAAAATTATTTCAATTAAATTATCATGCTTATCCGTCTTTTTCTCTAATTGCTCAAGTTTCACCAATATATCTTTATGCATCATTAGCAGTTCCTTCATTTTAGAGTAAACTCTCATAATCTGAATGTTTACCTGAACAGCTTGCGCTTCTCAACACACTTGAAAGCATCAGTGCTCCGTGTTCTGTAAACGCGTAAGATGAATAACTAGCACCTCCCCAACTTGAGGTCGCAAATTGCGACCTCAAGTTTTCAAACTCTTCTACGCTTAATTCAAACATGAAGTCTTCCGGAAATCTTTCAATATTGCGACGGACTTGCTCCTTTAGACGTTTTGTTTCAACTCCATACATTTCAGTAAGATCAATATCCAGCATTACTTTTTGAGCCCTGATAAAATAAATTTTACTTTCGATTAAAGTTTCATTAACCCCGATGGCTTTACTCATATGAAGCTGTAGCTGTTAGAACAATATGCTTAAGGTCACAATTAGTGATCTTAAAATTGGAGGTCGCAAAGTGCGATCTTCAATATATTGGCTGGAGTTTCAAGGTCTCAAAATGTGACGTTAAAGTAATTTATCACTTACCTCCAAATTTCCTACTCCAAAACATTAAAGAATTTAGGTTTTCATATTACCCTCACTTATTCCCCCTTCAGGGGGGTTAGGGGCTTCTATTCAAACTTCAAATCCAATCCCAAACCTCTCAACTCATGCACTAATACATTAAATGACTCAGGTATGCCGGCTCTTGGAATGTTTTCTCCCTTCACAATAGCTTCGTAAGTTTTAGCGCGTCCGATAATATCATCAGATTTCAAAGTCAACAACTCTTGTAATATGTTAGATGCACCATAAGCTTCCAATGCCCAAACCTCCATCTCCCCAAATCTCTGACCACCAAATTGAGCTTTACCACCCAAAGGTTGCTGAGTAATTAAGCTGTACGGACCGATTGAACGGGCATGCATCTTATCATCCACCATGTGATGCAGTTTGATAATATATATGATACCAACAGTTGTCTTTTGCTCGAAGCGCTCACCGGTTTCTCCATCATATAAATGCGTATGACCGAATAACGGCAGTCCGGCTTTTTCAACGTTTTCTGCGATCTCTTCTACTGTTGCTCCGTCAAAAATCGGCGTTGCAAAACGAACACCTAATTTTTCACCGGCCCATCCCAATACGGTTTCATATATCTGTCCGAGGTTCATACGGCTTGGTACACCAAGCGGGTTAAGAACAATGTCAACCGGAGTGCCATCTTCTAAGAAAGGCATGTCTTCTGCACGAACAATCTTAGCAACAATACCTTTATTTCCATGACGACCAGCCATTTTATCTCCCACCTTCAGCTTACGTTTAACAGCCATATAAACTTTAGCAAGTTTCAACACACCTGCAGGTAATTCATCACCTATTGAAATGTTGAATTTCTCTCTCTTGTAGCGACCTAACTCTTCGTTGTACTTAATGCTATAATTATGCAATAAGGTGTTTATCTGATCGTCCACTTTTGCATCACCGGTCCAGCCAAGAGGATTAACGTTCATGTAATCTATCTGGCTCAGGTTCTTTTGATTAAACTTTACTCCTTTACCAATCAGCACTTCACCAAAGTTGTTGCTAACATTTGCAGATGGTCTGTCTTTAAGTAAAGTCTGTAACTTCTCAAGCAAAACCTCCATAATGTCTGCTTCATTCTTCTCATGCACTTTCTCAATCTTCTCTAACAAAGCCTTTTCGCGAACCTTAGTATTCTTATCTTTCTTCGCTCTCTGGAACAACTTCTTATCTATTACCACACCTTCCGTTCCGCTTGGCGCTTTTAACGACGCATCTTTTGCATCGCCGGCTTTATCACCAAAAATAGCTCGCAACAACTTCTCTTCAGGTGTCGGATCACTTTCGCCTTTTGGAGTGATCTTACCAATTATTATATCACCTTCTTTAATTTGGGCACCAATACGGATGATACCATTTTCATCCAGGTCTTTAGTAGCTTCTTCACTTACGTTAGGAATGTCGGGAGTAAGTTCTTCCTCACCCAACTTTGTATCACGCACTTCAAGTTCAAATTCTTCAATATGAACAGAAGTGAACCAGTCTTCGCGAACTACTTTTTCATTGATAACAATAGCATCCTCAAAGTTGTAACCCTTCCATGGCATGAAGGCTACTTTAAGGTTGCGACCTAAAGCAAGTTCACCATCACGTGTTGCATAGCCTTCAGTTAAGAAATCGCCTTCTTTTACTGTTTGTCCTTTTTTTACAGAAGGACGAAGGTTGATACAGGTGGCCTGGTTAGTCTTAATGAATTTGGTTAATTTATAAACAATCAAATCCTCTTCAAAACTTACCAGTTTTTGTTCTGCATTCCTTGTATATCGAACATGAATTTCTTTTGCATCAACAAACTCTACCACACCATCACCTTCTGCATGAATTTGAATTCTTGCATCACGGGCGGCTTTTCCTTCCAGGCCGGTTCCTACAATGGGAACTTCAGGACGGATTAGCGGAACAGCCTGGCGTTGCATGTTCGAGCCCATCAAGGCACGGTTGGCATCATCATGCTCAAGGAACGGAATTAATGAAGCGCTCAAACCAACGATCTGGTTGGGAGCAACGTCCATAAATTCCACTTCGGTTTTATCAAGTATGGGGAAGTCACCTGTTTCACGACTAACAACCCTGTCCTCCGAAAACTCCGAATTATCATTTAAAGGCGCACTTGCCTGTGCAATTTTCTTAAGGTCTTCTTCTTCGGCACTTAAGAACGTTAAGTTCTTCATATCTACTTTACCGTTGTTCACCTTGTGATAAGGTGTTTCGATAAAGCCCATATCATTGATCTTTGCATGAACGCAAAGCGTAGAGATCAAACCAATGTTTGGTCCCTCCGGAGTTTCGATAGTACACAAACGACCATAGTGACTATAATGTACGTCACGAACCTCGAAACCTGCTCTCTCACGGCTTAAACCCCCGGGTCCTAAGGCTGAAATACGACGTTTGTGCGTGATCTCAGAAAGCGGATTGGTTTGGTCTAAGAATTGAGACAATTGAGAAGTACCAAAGAATGAGTTAATAACTGAAGAAAGCGTTCTTGCATTGATCAAATCAACTGGAGTAAATACTTCATTGTCACGCACGTTCATTCTTTCACGAATGGTACGAGCCATACGGGCAAGACCAACACCGAATTGCGCATACAACTGCTCACCAACCGTCCGTACACGACGATTACTTAAGTGGTCAATATCATCAATCTCTGCCTTGCTGTTAGTTAATCGAACAAGATATTTGATGATCTCGATGATGTCTTCTTTAGTCAGTACTTTCTTCTCAATGGGGAAGGTTAAACCGAGCTTACGGTTGATCTTATAACGACCAACTTCACCCAGGTCGTAACGCTTATCGCTAAAGAACAGTTTATCAATAATACCACGGGCAGTTTCGTTATCAGGAGCATCAGCGCCGCGCAACTGGCGGTAAATATGTTGCACCGCTTCCAACTCACTGTTCGAAGTATCTTTATTTAGTGTGTTGTATATAATAGAGTAATCGCCGCTCATTTCTTCTTTCTGAATAAACACATTCTTCACATCCATCTCGCTGATGGTCTCAATAGCGCTTTCATCCAAAACAGTATCTCTTTCCATCACCACTTCGTTTCTCTCGATGCTTACTACCTCACCTGTATCTTCATCAACAAAGTCTTCTACCCATGTGCGAAGCACACGTGCAGCTAATTTTTTACCTAAGAATTTACCCAATTCTTTTTTGTCTGCTTTTACTTCATCAGCCATTCCAAACAGTTCAAGAATATCCTTGTCTGTTTCGAAACCGATAGAACGCAGCAAAGTAGTTACAGGAAATTTTTTCTTACGGTCTATGTAAGCATACATCACATTATTAATGTCAGTTGCAAATTCCATCCACGCACCTTTAAAAGGGATTACTCTTGCAGAGTAAATCTTTGTTCCGTTAGGGTGAACAGACTGACCGAAGAATACACCGGGCGAACGATGTAACTGGCTTACTACAACTCTCTCAGCGCCGTTAACTACGAAGGTACCACGAGGCGTCATGTAAGGAATATTTCCTAAAAACACATCCTGAACAATGGTTTGGAAATCTACGTGTTCCTCATCGTTACAGCTTAAGCGAAGCTTTGCTTTAAGTGGAACCGCATAAGTTAACCCGCGCTCCATACACTCATCAATTGAGTAGCGTGGAGGATCTATAAAATAATCCAGGAACTCCAATACGAAGATGTTACGTGTATCGGTAATAGGAAAATTTTCCTTAAACACACGGAACAAACCTTCTACGTTACGCTTATCGGGCGTTGTTTCTAACTGAAAAAAGTCTTGAAAGGATTGTAACTGAATGTCGAGTAAGTCAGGAGTTTCAGATAAATTTTTAATTTTCCCGAAACTGATCCTGTTTGGAACTTTAGTTGAAGACATATTTATTATTAACCGGTTTTATTCAAAAAGGTTTTAGGCAACCACTAAATAGTATAAAGTGAAATGATTATCGGGCATTTACAGATTTAATGGCCATTCTGTAAATGCTTTTGATAATACGCCTAAAATAAAAGGAATGCAAAGGTAAGGATTAGGAAATTATTGTGCGAAACAATTTTTATACCAAAAATGTTAAGGTGAAGAAAAGAAAGTGTCTTTTTTATTTATTTTAATTTTTAAATCTCTAATGGTTTGTTTGATTCTCCATTTGTTAAACTTCTTTCAACTTACAATATATATAGAAATAAAAAACCGGCAAGAAAACTTGCCGGTTCGATATAAAAGATTGTTGAAATTACTTTACTTCAACCTCAGCACCAGCATCTTTTAATTTAGCTGCAATTTCTTCAGCTTCAGCTTTAGCTACACCTTCTTTAATTGGTTTGGGAGCGCCATCAACTAAGTCTTTTGCTTCTTTTAAGCCAAGACCAGTAATGTCTTTAACCACTTTTACTACACCCAATTTAGCAGCGCCAGGGCTTTTCAAAATTACATCGAAAGATGTTTTTTCTTCAACAGCAGGGGCAGCAGCGCCACCACCACCAGATGGTCCAGCTACAGCTACAGCAGCAGCCGCAGGTTCAATACCGTAAGTTTCTTTTAAGATTTTAGCTAATTCGTTAACTTCTTTTACTGTTAAGTTAACCAATTGTTCAGCAAATGCATTTAAGTCTGCCATGGTTTCAAATTTTTTCCGCCTTCATTGCCTGTGCTCCGGCGGATAGTTTAAAAAAATTTGTGTGTTTATCTCGTCAGGCTTGAGATAATTTATTTTATGTTTCTGGTTACCGGTAACTGGAAACCAGTATCTTTTACGCTTGTGCTCTTTCTTCCAAAGCTTTTACAAGACTTGCTAACTTACCACCAGCATTTAAGCCGCTAATAATGTTTTTAGCAGGAGATTGTAACAATCCAATAATTTCGCCAATAAGGTCTTGCTTGCTCTTAAGCGTTTTTAAAGCTTCCAATTGATCGTCACCTACAAACACATCAGCATCAATGAAGGCAGCCTTTAAAACAGGCTTGTCAGATTTGTTATCTGTGCGAAAACTGCTTAGGATCATTGCGGGTTCTTTGGCATTTTCGCTAAATAAAAGAGCGGTTACACCATTCAGGCTTTTGAAAACACCGGAATATCTTGCTTCATCAATCCGTTCAAGCGCTTTACGAATTAATGTGTTTTTAGCCACTTTCAGTTCTACATTTTTATCAAAACATATTCTTCGCAGTTTACTTACCTGCTCAACACTTAATGATTCAGTATTAGTGATATAGAAATTATTATATTGATTGAACTTCTCTTTAAGAACCTCAATTGCTTCGTTTTTTTGTTCTTTAGTCATAACGCTTATTTTGTCACCCTGAGTTTATTGAAGGGCAGATTAAATAAATGATTTGGTGTCAACAGGAATACCAGGGCTCATTGTGCTTGCAATGCTTACGCCTTTCAGGTAAGTGCCTTTAGCAGCAGAGGGCTTCAGTTTCATAATTGCATTAATGAATTCAGTGCTGTTTGCAACAATTTTTTCATGAGCAAATGAAACCCTGCCAACAGAAGCATGAATAATACCCGCTTTGTCAACTTTAAAAGCGATCTTACCCCCTTTTACTTCGTTTACAGCAGCAGCCACATCATTAGTTACCGTTCCGGTTTTAGGGTTAGGCATCAGGTTACGCGGACCTAATACTTTACCCAGTCTTCCTATCCTTGGCATTACTGAAGGAGTGGCAATAATTACATCCACATCTGTCCAGCCACCTTCAATCTTTGTAATAAATTCATCTAAGCCAACATAATCAGCACCTGCGTTTCTTGCATCATTTTCTTTATCGGGTGTGCAAAGTACCAGTACTTTTTTAGTTCTGCCTGTTCCGTGAGGAAGCGTTACAGTTCCCCTAACCTGTTGGTCAGCTTTCTTAGGATCAACGCCTAAACGTATATGAACATCTACTGAACTATCAAACTTTGTAGTGTTCACCTCTTTTACTAATGCAGAAGCATCGGCAAGAGAGTAAATTTTATTTTTATCTATTCTAGCTGCTACAGCTTTTCTTTTTTTAGTAAGTCCCATTGTTAATCAGTTTAAAATTGATTGATTATTTTTCCCATGGCGCTTGTCCGTCAACAGTTAAGCCCATGCTGCGAGCCGTACCGGCAACCATTCTCATAGCGCTTTCGGTGGTAAAACAGTTAAGGTCGGCCATTTTATCTTTTGCAATAGCTTCAACCTGTTGCCAGTTTAATTTACCCACCTTATTACGGTTAGGCTCTTTGGAACCACTTTGAATTTTTGCTGCCTCCATTAACTGAACAGCCGCAGGAGCAGTTTTGATTACAAAGTCGAAAGACTTGTCGTTATAAACGGTGATTAATACGGGAAGCACTTTTCCCATTTTGTCCTGGGTTCTTGCATTAAATTGTTTGCAGAACTCCATGATGTTAAGGCCTTTTGAACCAAGGGCTGGTCCGATTGGAGGGGCAGGATTGGCCTGACCGCCTTTTACCTGCAACTTAACGTAGCCTGTAATTTGTTTTGCCATTTTTTTGTTTTTTGGTGTTAACGTTCACTTCCATTGTCATCCTGAGCTTGTCTAAGGACTAACTCAAGCATGAACGGAGCGAACTCCCAAGTCAATCATCCCGATAGCTATCAGGACTACTAAAGAACTTTTTTGGGACGGCAAAGGTATGGGAAATGAAAGAGAATTAGTATATAAAATTTAATTAGTGAAATTATTTTTTTATTTATTCCTATTCTGCCCTTCTTATCACAGCTTTTAAAAATTTAAAACTGTTCGTTTTACTCAGGGAAGATTTAGCAATTCAACATTTAAAACTTCTTGTTTCTGCATTTGAGATTCAACTACAAACAATATGTGTTTATCCTATGAAACTATGATCAGGAAATCTTATCTCAAAACAGATTTACAATACCAACAATCCCTTTGCATTAATAACAATTTCCTTTTTAGTCTCTTTTATTGCAGCAATTTCCTCTTTGCTTTTGCCCGCATCTTCTGCGTAATGTTTTAATTCACTTATTGGTGTTACAGTCATTTTTGCTGTACCATCAACAACAATTTCTTTCCCATTCAAATCAACGGGAACAAAGAAAGCATGGTCTTTCATTTTCACCATCATCTTTCCACGGGCTGTTTCCATCTTTAACCAGCATCCCATTTGTGCACATACTTCAACTACCTTCCCTTTTCCCTTTACATCAGTTTCCTGTTCATCCGTAACTTTTTTTGACAGATCATCAACATTTACTGCGCCAACTGCATTGGTTTTTGTTCCAAACGTCATTCCTTTTTTAGCTGCGCCTTTAGGAGGTTGAGCTATTGTAATAACACACGCTAAAACTGCGATTGATAAAGTGATAAATTTTTACATATTGTTTCAAATTACAAATTAAAAGTAAAAATAAAGCCACAGTTTTTGCTGTGGCTCAAATATATTCTAATATTAATTATCCTAATTTCTCTACCTGCATATAATTCAATTCTACAGGAGTTGAGCGACCAAATATCTTTACAGTAACTTTCAGTTTCTTCTTCTCATCGTTCACATCTTCAATAACTCCGTTAAAATCGTTGAAAGGTCCTTCGATAATTTTAATAGTTTCGCCTACAATAAAAGGTTCGTTCATTGTAATGCCCTGGTCGTTCATTTCATCTACCTTACCGAGCATCTTATTAACCTCAGCTTTACGTAAAGAAATGATATTTCCTTTAGAACCTTTACCATCAGTTAAAAAGTGCATTACGTTGCTAATATTGCTTATATGCTGCACCATATCATCGGCAAGCTTTCCATCGCTTACTTCAATCATTACATAGCCAGGAAAATAGTTTTTTTCGCGCATCACTTTTTTACCGTTCTGTACTTTGTACACTTTCTCCATTGGTAAAAAAACCTGCTTGATTGTTTCGCTCCATCCGCTACGGTTTACTTCTTTGTCAAGATACTCTTTTACCTTGCGTTCTTTACCGCTAACAACACGCAACACATACCACTTGGTTTCGTCGTGCGCTGCTTCTTGTTGGATAGCTTGAGTAGTTGTAACTTCTTCCATTATTTAAATAAAGAGTAGATTACCTTTAAAATATTTTGTGATGCAAAGTCCATTATCCATACTAAAAAAGTAATGATAATAGTAGCGATTAGTACAATAACCGTTGACTGTTGCAACTGCAACCAGCTCGGCCAGGTTACTTTTTCAGTTAACTCATGGTAACTCTCACGAAAGTAATTAGATATTTTATCCATTAATTAATAAGTTGGAAGTTGATCTTTTAATTGGTGGATAAGTTGATTGATTTACATTTCAATTAGTCAACCGATCCATCACTTAACTTACACTGCACGGGCACAAGGATTCGAACCCTGATCAAAGGTTTTGGAGACCTCTATTCTACCATTGAACTATGCCCGTAAAACCCTAAATTCCTAAAGGGACTTAAGAAAGAACTATTAAGAACAAAGTACTTAGACTTTCCGCCTAAGTACTTTGCAAAGTTATTAAAACTGTATCCAAAGCCCCTTGAGGGGTTGGGGTTTTTTATTTTAAAATTTCAGTAACCTGACCGGCACCTACAGTACGTCCACCTTCGCGAATGGCAAATTTCAAACCTTTCTCCATTGCGATAGGCTGGATCAGTTTTACAGTGAGTGAAGTATTGTCACCAGGCATAACCATTTCAGTTCCTGCAGGTAGTTCGCACTCACCCGTTACATCAGTTGTACGGAAGTAGAACTGGGGACGGTATTTGTTGAAGAATGGAGTATGACGTCCGCCTTCTTCTTTGCTAAGTACGTAAACTTCACCCTTAAAATCTGTGTGCGGAGTAATGCTTCTGGGAGCACAGATAACCATCCCGCGCCGGATTTGTGTTTTCTCAATACCGCGTAATAAAAGACCTGCATTATCACCAGCCTCACCACGATCCAGCAATTTTTTAAACATTTCAACCCCTGTAACAGTTGAGGTTAAAGGAGCTTCCATTAAACCTACAATTTCTACACCCTCCCCTACTTTAATAACGCCACGTTCAATACGACCGGTAGCAACAGTTCCACGACCGGTTATTGAGAATACATCTTCAACACTCATCAGGAATGGTTGATCAACCGGGCGAGGAGGCAGGGGAATGTATGAATCAACTGCATCCATTAACTCATCAATTTTACTAACCCATTTTGGATCTTCAGCCATAGCTCCCGTTGCAGACCCTTGTATGATTGGAGTATTATCACCATCGAAACCGTTCTTAGTAAGTAATTCGCGGATTTCCATTTCTACTAGTTCTAACAATTCAGGATCATCAACAAGATCAACCTTATTCATAAACACCACCATTCTTGGAACACCTACCTGGCGGGCAAGAAGAATATGCTCTCTTGTTTGTGGCATAGGGCCATCAGTAGCGGCAACTACCAGGATAGCGCCATCCATTTGTGCAGCACCGGTAATCATGTTCTTAACATAATCGGCGTGGCCCGGACAGTCAACGTGAGCATAGTGACGATTTGCAGTTTGATATTCAACGTGCGCAGTATTAATGGTGATACCACGTTCTTTCTCTTCAGGTGCACCATCAATTTCATCATATTTCTTTGCCACATTACCCATACCTTTTTTTGATAAGATCATTGTAATGGCGGCAGTCAAGGTTGTTTTACCATGATCCACGTGACCAATCGTACCAACGTTAACATGGGGTTTATCCCTCGAGAAACTTTCTTTTGCCATTTTATTTGTTTTTTAAATTGTGGTTTTTAAATTTTAAAACCTGCTTTCGTTGGCGCGAAAGTAAGTCTTTGTTATTATTCTTTTAAATTTTGGCTGCTGCACAAGTGTTAAACATATTGCACCACACCTTCATCAAGTAATACTTAGAGCTGTTGATGAGAATTGAACTCACGACCTCTTCCTTACCAAGGAAGTGCTCTACCCCTGAGCTACAACAGCTTTTAAAAAGTCATTGAAGTCAGTGGGTCATTAACGTCAATAAGAACTAAAACTAAATTACTATTGACTTAATGTCTTAATGACTAATCCTGAGCGGAAGACGAGCCTCGAACTCGCGACCTATAGCTTGGAAGGCTATCGCTCTACCAATTGAGCTACTTCCGCTTGTATGGTTTAAGGTGGAAGGTTAAAGGTTATGTCAACATTAAACTTATAACATTCAACTTTAAACTTTAAAAAGAACTGTGGGCAGAGCAGGGTTCGAACCTGCGTACTCGTGAGAGAACAGATTTACAGTCTGTCGCCTTTAACCACTCGGCCATCTGCCCATTCTCAAATTCTACTAACCACATTAATTAATTGAAGCCTCACACCTTCTTCTGAATTAATATGCAACTCATTAGAGCCGAAGAAGGGAGTCGAACCCCCGACCTGCTGATTACAAATCAGCTGCTCTACCAACTGAGCTACTTCGGCACTCCTTTATTTAATTCGCTTAAATCTTTTGCTATTAAAAAGAGGTTAAGTTACCTTGGAAATTATTACATCCAATATAAAAAGAACTTCCTGCCGAATAAACCACAAACCTATTATTTTTTCGGGATGGCAAAGGTAAGGGAAAACTTGAAATACCAAAACATTGTAATTTTTTTTTTGAATATAAAACTCAACCGATGAACCGACAATAAAAACTATTTTAGAAATTGAGGAGAACTTTTTTCAGGTTCTGAAGAATCGATAGTTACGTTAATAGTATCGCTTGCTATAATTTTGTTTTCAACAGTGGCACTATCAACATAAAATTGCCCATTTGCAACATATTTATACTTTATCATCAACTTGTCTCCCTGAACCTCTTTCCTTTCAAAAATCTTTGCCTTCAGCTTTAAGCGGTCTTTACATGCCAGAAACAAAGACAAAAGCATGAAGGGGAACAACATTTTTAATATCATTTTCATAAAGGCAAAGTTGCACAAAAAAAGGCCTCGCTAAAGGCCTTACAATTGTTTTATGTTTTATGTTTAAGCTGCCTGCCGTTCTTTTTGCCGTTTTATTTGGTTTATCATAGATAGGAGCGCATTTTCGAAAGATTCTTCAAAAGATTTGGACGACGCTTTTACAAAAAAATCATGACGGGGAACATGAACCCTCAACTCTACTATTTTATCTTTTATCGTATGAACTACATTGTCCAGCTTTAAAAACACATCAACTTTCGTTATCCTGTCGTGAAAGGTATTTAGCCTTTCTACTTTTTTTGTAATATACTCTACCAGTTTCTCATCTGCATTAAAATGCACTGTTTGAATTTTTAAGTCCATAACGTAACTGTTTTTAGTGAATAATAAAGAACTTTTTTTTTTAGTAGAGTTTTACATACGCTGTTATTTTATAACACACAAGTTATATTAATGAAGGGAGAAAATCTGCTTTTTTAAGTCATCTTTTTAAAAAATTTTATCCACCAAAAATGTAGAAATTACTAATATTTTATTTCAATACTATAGAGGGAATAAATGCGGGAAAATAAATGTTCCAATGATTAATTAAAGAATGGTCAGGCTTTTGGATGTGCTTTCTTGTAAATGTCCTTAAGCCTGTCAATTGTATTGTGTGTATAAACCTGTGTTGCAGCCAGACTGCTATGGCCTAAAAGTTCTTTAACCGCGTTAAGATCTGCGCCATTATTGGTTAAGTGTGTTGCAAATGTGTGACGAAGTACATGGGGACTCTTCTTTTGCATAGTAGTTACCAGCGAAAGGTTTGCCTTTACAACGTTGTAAACATATTTGGGATAAAGGGCTTTCCCTTTTTCGTTAATAAACAAATTATCACAGCAATTTTCAATCTGCAATTGTTGCCTGTTAGTGAAGTAATTGATTAACTGTAAAATCAATTCTTTCGAAACGGGAATTATTCTTTCCTTATTTCCTTTTCCCAAAACCTTAACTTGCCTGTTTTCTTTATCTACCTGCGAAATTTTTAAACCAATTAACTCACTTAAACGCATACCTGTTGCGTAAAATAGTTCTATCAATAATTTGTCTGTTTTGCCCTTCCAGGTATCGGGGAATTCAACATGATCATGCAAAGTTTCCATATCTTTTTCGCTTACAAAAGATGGTAATCGTTTACCTGTTTTTGGAGCAACAATGGTTGTAAGAGGAGTTATTTTTATTCCCCCCGTTTTTAACTGGTATTTAAAGAATGATCTGAGAGAAGATATCTTTCTGTTTAAGGATTTTGGGGTCATCTTTTCGTTGCGCATTTCTGCCAACCAACTGCGAATGTAGCCGGCAGTGATCTGCGCAACAGGTGGCGAGTCGTATTGACTTATAAGATAAGAAAAAAATTGCCCGAGGTCGGTTTGATAGGAAATAATGGTATGCGCCGAGTATCTTTTTTCAAACTGCAGGTATTGAATAAAAGACCGGATTTGAGGATAGGTAGTTTCAAGCATAAAAAAACTGATAGCATAAAGGTAATAACCTTACAACTATCAGCTTTTAGATATTAAATAAGATTAATTAATCTTCGAATTCGCCGTTTGCCATTTGTTGACGATAAACTGCTTTCAACACTTCGGTTCTGCGTTCAACAGATGGTTTCATGTAAGACTGGCGTGCTCTTAGTTGCAACAGAACTTTTGATTTCTCAAATTTCTTCTTGTACTTTTTAAGCGCTTTATCTATGTTTTCGCAATCTTTAGAGTCGATAATAAGCATATTGATATCTCCTTTGGTAAAATTTAGGAGTGCAAAGATAAAAGAAGCTGCTAAAATTCCAAATATAAATTTGATTGCTGCGGCTGTTTAACTTGCACTTATGTTTACAGGAATAATAGAAGCTTTAGGCGCAGTCGAATATATTGAACACCAGGGAAGTAATACAACTTTTTGGATAAAATCAACCATTTCGGCAGAATTAAAAACTGACCAAAGCGTATCGCATAGCGGCGTTTGCCTTACCGTTGAGGAGGTAAGGGATAATTTACATCGTGTAACTGCTATTACTGAAACGCTTACCAAAACAAATCTTTCTAAATGGCAAACAGGAACACTTGTAAATCTTGAAAGGTGCTTAGGCATAAACGGCCGGCTCGATGGTCATATTGTACAGGGGCATATAGATACAACTGCTACTTGTATAATTAAAAGTGACCTTAACGGAAGCTGGGAATATACTTTTAAATTCAAACCCGAATTTGCCCCATTAGTTATAGAAAAAGGTTCGATAAGCCTTAACGGAATTAGCCTTACCATTTATAATGTTACCGAAAATACCTTTACGGTAGCTATCATCCCCTATACGTTTAACCATACCAATCTCAACAAGGTAGAAAAAGACAGCACCGTAAATATAGAGTTTGATATAATAGGAAAGTATGTTAACAGAATGAACCAGCTTAAAAGAAGCACTATATTTTAAACACCTGCAAGAGTGACTAATAAAAGAATATAGGCCGGAAAAATTTAAGTAATATACGAAAATATTTTTTTCATGTTAATACTCGTACACCACGTAGCCCCACTTTTCAATCATCCAGGGCTTATTGGTAAGTGGTTCGTTTCCCCCCATAAATATATTTTTCGGGGTTCCGAGTAAGCCTGCATCGTTTACAGTTATCGTCTGATCGTTTTTAGAAAGGTTAAGGATTACAAATACCTTCCTGCCTGCTTTTTCCCGTACAAAAGCATACAGCGCCTTAGGGTTACCCACATTTACTTTTCTAAACGAAGCGTCTGCCGCTAATGCCTCGTTATTGTTTCGCAGTGTAAGTAGTGTTTTATAAAAGTTGGCTCTTTCATATTTACCAAACTTCATAGGGTCTTTCTCAAAGAACTTTACCGCGCGAAGAATAGGTTCTTCCTGCCCGCTATAAATTAAGGGCACACTTCGCTTTATCGTTTGAGAGAGAACAGCAAATGGTGCATGAATGGCGCCTGGCATTGTGCCGTAGTCTGCTTTGTTCCAGCTATTTTCATCATGGTTACTGGTAAAGTAAAGTTTTAAAGCATCCGGCGGTAATATTGAGTCTGTGCTCATAATACTATCTAATGCATTTGCTCCTATTTTACCCTGGGCAATATCTATGGTTTTATGAAAGAACTGCCATGCATAGCTCATGTCAAAACCAACGCTGTCTATCCAGCTTTCTTCTGCTTCAGCAAGCATCAGCAAGTCCTTTTGTTTTTTAAGACTGCTTATACATTTCTTCCAAAAATCTTTACTCACGCCCTGTGCATGGTCGCACCTGAAGCCATCAATACCAGTTTCTTTAACCCAAAATTGCATGGAATTGATCATGCTATCCTGCATGGTAACATTTGTATAATCCAGTTTTTTTACGTCCGTCCAATCGTACGGCGAAACAAATTTTCCTGCGCTGTCCCGTACATAAAATTCAGGATGTTGCATAAGCCATCTGTTATCGGCCCCGGTATGATTAGGCACCCAGTCTATAATCACTTTCATGCCTTTATTATGTATTGCATTAACCAGTTCTTTCCATTCATTCATCGTTCCGAATTCAGGGTTAACGGCTGTATAATCGGCAACCGCATAATAGCTTCCCAAAGGCCCTTTCCTGTCTTTCTTACTAATAGGATTTATGGGCATGAACCATAATGTTTGCACGCCCATTTCTTTTAAACGGTCAAGGTGTTGCTGAAAGGCTACAAAGGTTCCTTCAGGTGTATATTGCCTTACGTTAACTTCATAAATATTGCCCTGGATGATCCATAAAGGAGGACCTTGCGCAGAAGTAACTGTTGTTGAGGAAGCCCTATCCGTGCCTTTATCAGCTTCAGCATTTGATGGGCGTTGCTTACAACTAAAAATGAAAAACGATACAAGTAAAAACAAGAGATGAGAGGTAAGTTTCATAACAGTCAGAATATTTTTGGATAAAGCTATTCATATAAACACTAATCAGCAAGATGTATAGTTTCTGAATTTGTACATTACAATATAAATAATTAATATGCAGAAAGGATACTTCGGATTCGGGTTACCTTGGAGGCGCTTTAAACAAACATTACATTTATAAAGATCTTTCCGGTTTATCCACCTATTTATTTGAAAGAAAAAAGCTGCCTCAATTACCGGTGGAGCTTATTAAGGACATAAAGGGCAAATAAAAAACGTGTAAATTGAAGAACATGCTTGAAATCAACAAAAAGAAGGTTCCTGCCGTTCTCATTGACCCTTCACTGGATAAGTATGATAATGTTGTGCTTTTCCCTGCAAAGCTTGTTAAGGCAAACGTGCAACTTAAGAAATCTGGTTTTCCTAAACTTCCGAACAAGAAGCACAGCCGCTAACAAAAAGCCACTATTCACAACATCGTTTTATAAAATTCTCCTATTTGTTCTCGGTATTCCTTAGTTGTTCGAGGTGTTCCGCATTGCACCTCGAACTAAAGATAAATACAAGTTCTTTGAACTGCTGTTTCTGAATTGGCATAGCTTTCCGCAATTAATGAATTTATACTCTGCGATTTTCTTTAAGTTTAAAGTAACCTTCACTTTAAGCTCCTTCAACAACAACTCTTTTATGCATTCATCCCCTTAACTTTGCGCATCTTTTTTTGCCGCATTTGGCATAAACAATAGAATTCTAAGTTAGAAGATGAGAATTTCTTAATGAAGAATTAGCAGGCTTAAACAAAAAAACTTTTAATACAATAAGAACGTACTACAGAACATGAATATATTCGAACAACAAGAAAACGAGTTTCAGAAGAGGCATATAGGACCTAATGAACAGGAAGCTAAACACATGCTTGAAACAATTGGCGTATCATCTCTGGAAGAGTTGATTAACAACACAATTCCCCAAAGCATCAGGTTGCAAAAACCGTTGGAAGTTGGCGGCCCGGTTAGCGAGTATCAATACCTGACTGAACTGCGGCAAACGGCAGCAAAAAATAAAGTTTTTAGAAGCTATTTAGGCCAGGGTTATTACGATACGATTACTCCACCTGTAATTCTGCGTAACCTGTTTGAGAACCCGGGATGGTACACCCAGTACACCCCTTACCAGGCAGAAATTGCACAGGGACGGTTGGAAAGTTTGCTAAACTTTCAAACTATGGTAAGCGACCTTACAGCTTTACCCATTGCCAATGCCTCTCTGCTTGACGAAGGAACTGCCGCAGCAGAAGCTATGGCAATGCTATTTAATCATAAGAACAAAGCCGATAAGATAACGTCTCCTAAGTTTTTTGTTGACCAGCATATCTTTCCACAAACCATAGATGTATTAATAACACGTGCTACTCCCATTAAAGCAGAAATAGTTACCGGGGATTATAAAACTGCACACTTAGATAATACTTTTTTCGGAGCTATCGTTCAATACCCAAACAGCAATGGTACAGTTGAAGATTACCGCGGGTTTATAAAACAGGTGCATGCAGTAAATGCACAAGTGGTGGTGGCAACTGATCTGCTGGCGCTTACATTATTAACACCCCCAGGCGAATTGGGCGCCGATGTAGCCATTGGTTCTACACAACGCTTTGGTGTTCCTATGGGATTTGGCGGTCCGCATGCTGCCTTCTTTGCTACAAAAGATGATTTTAAACGAAGCATTCCCGGTCGTATCATTGGTGTAAGTATAGATGCGCAGGGCAACCGTGCTTTACGCATGGCGCTTCAAACAAGGGAGCAACATATTCGTCGCGAAAAAGCTACTTCTAACATTTGCACTGCTCAGGCTTTGCTTGCAAATATGGCCGCAATGTATGCAGTATATCATGGTGCTGAGGGTTTAAAGAACATTGGCAAAAGAATAAGTATGCTTGCACATACCCTAAGTAAAGAGTTAACACATTTAGGATTTGTTCAGCACAACCAATCTTACTTTGACACACTGAAAGTGCATGTGGAAGATGTAGAGACTGTTCGCCAACTGGCAGAAGCCCAAAACATCAACTTCCACTATTATCATAATGATGTAGGTATTTCCTTAGATGAAACTACCAGCCGTAACGATGTACTTAATATCCTGCATATATTGGCAGAAAGTAAAGGCATTGCTGATGCCGGAGTCACCTTTGATTACGATATTAATCTCGATAATATTTCTTCTGGCCTAACGCGTACTTCTTCTTATTTATTGCATCCTGTATTCAATACGCACCATAGCGAAACAGAAATGATGCGTTATCTTAAGTATTTGGAGAACAAAGATTTAAGCCTTGATAACTCAATGATACCTTTAGGAAGCTGCACAATGAAACTGAATGCAGCAGCCGAGTTAATTCCGGTTAGCTGGCCCGAGTTTTCTAAAATGCATCCTTTCGCTCCCACTAATCAATGGCAGGGTTATCATGATATTATTGTAGAGCTTGAAAGCTGGTTAAGCAACATCACCGGTTTTGCTGCAACCTCTTTACAGCCTAATAGCGGCGCACAAGGCGAATATGCAGGGTTGCTTGCCATTCGCGCTTACCACGAAGACAGGAACGAACCACACCGCAATGTTATTCTCATTCCTATTTCTGCACATGGCACTAACCCTGCAAGTGCAGTGATGGCCGGTTTTAAAGTGGTAGTTACCAAATGCGACGAAGCAGGTAACATAGATGTAGAAGATTTAAGGAAGAACGCCGAAAAATACAAAGACAACCTCGGCGGTTTAATGGTTACTTACCCTTCAACACATGGCGTGTTTGAAGAAAGTATAAAAGAGGTTTGTAATATTATTCACGAGAACGGCGGGCTTGTTTATATGGACGGCGCTAACATGAACGCACAGGTAGGACTAACTTCTCCCGGTAATATAGGTGCTGATGTTTGTCACCTGAACCTGCATAAAACATTTGCTATTCCACATGGCGGCGGTGGTCCCGGCATGGGACCAATTTGTGTAAATGATAAACTGGCGCCTTACCTGCCAGGACATATTTCGATAAACAAAAAAACCACTGACGCAAATGCCGTAAGTGCTGCTCCTTATGGCAGTGCAAGCATTTTGCTTATTAGTTATGCATACATTAAAATGCTGGGTTCTAATGGTTTAAGAAGAGCTACCGAATATGCTATTTTAAATGCCAATTACATGAAGGCTCGTTTAGAGAAGCATTACAAAATACTTTACAGCGGAAGAAACAACACCTGCGCACATGAGTTTATTGTTGACCTTCGTCCCTTTAAAAGCGCTGGTATTGAGGCTGAAGATGTGGCAAAGCGTTTAATAGACTATGGGTTTCATGCGCCTACGCTAAGCTTTCCTGTTGCAGGAACGATTATGATAGAACCAACAGAAAGCGAACCAAAAACAGAGCTGGATCGTTTTTGCGATGCGCTGATCAACATATATCAAGAGATAGCAGCCATTCAAAATGGCTCTACAGATAAAACGGATAATGTTTTAAAGAATGCTCCACATACATTACGCGTAATCACTGCTGATACCTGGAACCATCCTTACACAAGGCAAGAAGCTGCTTATCCGTTACCTTATCTTCTGGAACATAAATTCTGGCCTTCAATAAGCCGGGTAAACAATACGCATGGCGACAGGAATCTTATCTGCACCTGCGTGCCAATTGAAGCTTACGAGGAAGCAGAAGTATAACCGCCCCCAACAGTCTTTATAACTACGGGGAAGAAAGTAAGAACCTGCTTTGCAAAAGCAGGTTCTTACGCTTTGGTTGATAAAGTATCCTGTCTTCAAACATAATCTTATCACCAACAACCGCATCTGTTTCTAATTTCATTACTTTTATCAAAATAAAATTTACAATGGCCAGTACAAAAATTACTGTAAACAGCAATGGTTCACTAAGAATAGAAGGCGATTTTGAGATCGTTGATAAAAACGGAAACTTATATGACCTGGGAGGAAGAGATATGGTAGTTATATGCCGTTGTGGTCTTTCAAAAAATAAACCTTTTTGCGATGCTTCTCATAAAGGGCACTTCGAACATGAAGCCATTGCTTTTAGCCTGCCGCCTAAGAAAATTGTCTGACGAATTACAATTGTCATTTATCACACTTGTTTGTTTCGATGCTTGTATTTCAATAATTACAACTACATATTCCCTTAAAAGCAAACTCACCTTTGTGTTGCCCACATTCTTAAATTGAGGTAAGGCATAGCATTTGCAAAACGTGCAATATGAAAAAATTAATTTTTGTATTAGCATTAAGCATTGCTTTTGCCTCGTGCAATTATTTCGACAAATCTCCTGCTGATAATTCTACCGGCAACGCTCAGCAAACATCCCCGGCTAAACCAGAAATACCCCAGCCAAGAGATGTAAGTATTACTCCTGCCAATTCTTATAATGATATGTTTATAGACAGTGCAGCAGTCGAAAATTTTATAAGAAATAAAAATGTCAGTCCTGCTGATGCTCAATCAATTAAAAATTTTTACAATCCCCGTAACTATGCGTATGCGTGGTTTTTTAACGATGGCCTTACCGAACAGGGAAGAGCCTTTTGGAATGCATACACTTATGCAAATACGCATGGTCAAAAAGATGCAGCACAAGATAAGCAGCTAAACAAAAGAATGGACAGTTTGCTAGATGCAGAGACCGTAATGATAGAGGGAACTGATACCGCATTGGTTAATACAGAAATAGCGCTTACCCTTAAGTTTATTGCCTATAAAAGAAATAGTGATAATCAAAGTTTAATAAACAAAGTGCCGGCAACATGGCTGGTTCCTACCAAAAAAACAGATGAGATTGCAATGGCAGATTCAATTTTAAGTAATAAAGAAATTGCTGCGGTATCTGATACTACTAACAAATCTTTCGCTGCATTAAAGGCACAATTGGGTAAGTACGACACTATTGCTAAGAATGGTGGATGGCAACCAATAATTGCAAGAGTTGGCAAACTGAAAAAAGGAGTTTCTTCACCCATAATAGCATGGATTAAAAAACGATTGCAGATTACGGGAGAAATGGAAGGCGCCGACACCAGTAGAAGATATAATGACACTTTAGAACTGGCTATAAAAAATTATCAGCAACGCAATGGATTGAAAGCTGACGGTGTTATTACTGACTCACTTGTTAGTATTATGAACATTCCGGCAAAACAGCGTCTTAAACAAATACTGGTAAATCTCAACCGCATGCTCTGGATACCGCCACAGGTAAAAGATGATTATGTGGAAGTAAATATTCCCGACTTTATGCTCAATGTATATGAAGGCAATTCAAAAGCTTTTGATATGCCCGTGGTTGTGGGTAAAGAAGGTTCTGGTACAATGATGTTTACAGGAGATATAAATCAAATTGTATTTAGCCCCTATTGGAACATACCGGAAAGTATTGTAAAAGATGAAATTTTGCCGGCAATGGAAAACGATCCAAACTATTTAAAAACTAAAAGAATGGAGATCGTTCGTAAGAGCGACAGCCTGCCTGTAATAAGACAACTACCGGGACTAGGAAATGCATTGGGAAGAGCAAAATTTATGTTTCCAAATAGTTATGATATTTATTTGCATGATACTGAAGCAAAAGATGTTTTTGAAAATAAAAAACGAGCCTTAAGCCACGGGTGCATACGGTTAGCTGATGCTGAGAAGATGGCAGAATATATTTTAAGGGATCAAAAGGAATGGACATCTGAAAAAATCAGTACCGCAATGAACAGTGATAAACCGGTGGAAGTAGCAGTTAAGAAAAAGCTACCTGTAGTAATTACTTATTTTACAACATGGGTTGATGATGAAGGGCAACTGGTTTTTAGAGAAGACATATATGGCCATGACAAGAGGATGGCTGAAAGAATGTTTACTACTACTGCTGCAGCTTAGGACAAATAAATTCAGTTGTTGGGGCGAACGCTTATAACTGCAAAATGATAATCATTAATTTCTCTGTATAACTAACCTGATCATTTATGCAGTGTTGGGATGGATACTAAAAAGGTTTCAATTTGATTATTTTAAAACTAATGAAACAAGTAACCAAAATTTTGCATGCAAAGGATGGGAAAAGATATGCTCGATCTCAATAATCGATAATAACTCTTTAATTTCATCTTTATTTATGATTACAGATGAAATAATAACGCTATCAGAAAAGCTTTGGAACTATCACCACATGCACCATGTGCCCCAGAAGTCAGATTGTATCCTGGTATTAGGCAGCCACGATACGAGAGTTGTTGATCGGGCAGCACAATTATATCTTGAGGGATATGCTCCAACTTTAATATTCTCTGGTGGCCTAGGCAGGTTAACAGATGGTTTATGGAACGAAGGGGAAGCGGATAAATTTGCACGAATAGCCTTGGAAAAAGGTGTACCAAAAGAAGCTGTTTTAGTTGAAAACAGATCAACAAATACTGGAGAAAATATACTCTTTACCCAACAGTTGCTTCAGGAGAAAAACCTGGCTCCGCAAACTTTTATAGTTGTACAAAAACCTTATATGGAACGCAGGAGCTATGCAACTTTTAAAAAGCACTGGCCTGATAAAACTTTAATAGTTACCTCCCCGCAAATACCTTTTAACGAATATGCCACTATTGAAATACCACTTGAAAAAGTGATTAATATAATGGTAGGCGATCTGCAAAGAATTAAGATTTATTATGAAAAAGGTTTCCAGGTTTACCAGGAAATCCCTGACGATGTATGGGAGGCGTATGAGCGTTTGGTGGAGTTAGGATACGATAAGCAATTAATCGCATAAAGCTTACAGCTAAAGATTATACTTCCAACGCAGAGTAAGAGTTGACACATTTACTTTATAATAAAAGCCATTGTTCGATCGCTTTTATTGCTTGATCTGACAGATAAAATACTTATGACAGGCAAAGTGGAAAACAAGGTAAGCTATCCTGAATTTTACAAATTACCCAATAGAGATTTGATATTTTTTTACCTCGATGGCGGTTCGGGGCAGGGCAACCTTGTTATTAACCATTACAGTATTCGCACAAAGCAATGGACGCAGTTGCACAGCAACCTGATTAACGGCGAAGGCCAGCGCAGCGCCTGCTGGTACGCTTGTTTTGATACAAAAGGAACAATTCACCTATCGTTGGTTAGGCATGAAACCCCTGATGTTGCTTTCACAGCAGAATATGCTTTTAGAATTCCTCAAAAGTCTGAACTCATCAATCAAACCTCTATGGTTGCTGATGCTGCAGGCCATCCTTACATTGCCACTTATTGGCGGGACTCTGGTTCGCTTGTTCCCCAATACCGAATCGTTTATAATAATGGATCGAAATAGATAAGTAATACGGTTCTATAACGGATAGTATGGGTAGTTCAGGTATTCAACATGTAAATAGTATTGTATTGGCAAATATTTATTGTTTCTTTAATAGCGAAACCGTTATTTCATGCAAAGGCACTAAGAGTTTCACGCAAAGAAGCCTAAGTGGTTTATGTTTTGTTATAAAAGGTTTTTTTCTTCTTTGCCTCTTTGCGTTGTATTCCTTTACGTCTTTGCGTGGAAGTTTTTCTTAACTAAATAACTCTAACCTTTTTTACCCATACAAAACATCATAGAACCAGTAATACCCTTGTTTTTTGTAAAACCGCTTTCAGTTTAAGTGGCGGCGGTACCAAAGCTATTCCTATTTCAAGGCCGCAAATTATAACATGGCAAAATGGAGAAAACCTTTCTACTACTTTAATTTTTAGAGATGAGGAAAGAGTCAGCAAAGCCTCTGCCGCAATAACAACCGATATAAGTAAAGGCAATTGGAAAATCGTTGATCTCACTGCTGCTTCAGTTGGTTCGTGGGAGCCAACTTTCGATACTGAACTATGGAAAGACAAAGGCATATTAAATTTATTTATTCAAAAGGTTGAACAGGTAGATGCAGAAGGCAAGGCTAATGGTAGCGCCACAAATGGTGCAGGTATTGGAATGGAAGCCAAAGGCTCCGGCCTCTAAAAGGGAGCAAAAGAAATTAAACAATGCTTTGAATGACGCTTCTGGCGCAAGAAAGCTACAGCATAAATAAAAAACATTATAGGTTGTAAGTTTATAAATCATTTTCATATATTAGCAACACATTACCAACTATTACCAAAACACATTACTGTTTCATGAAAAAAGCTCTGCCATTTATTTTATTGATTTCTCTTATTATCGCATCCATTACTTTTTTTACAAAAAACAACAGCCCTATAACTTATAAAGGAGCCTTAATTGAAAGAGAGGAGGAGGAAGAAGGCGAAGAGGAAGACAATCCGGAAGAAGCATTCCGACAGGAATTTGAATTAACAAAAGACCCCAAATTAAATATTGTACCTACTGAAAGACTGATAACTGCAGTAGCAGTTAGAAACAGCAGGCTGGCACGGTTAAGACAAATGGGACCCGTTTCGGGAATTAACTGGCTCGAAAGAGGACCGAATAATGTAGGAGGACGTACCCGTGCCATAATATATGACTTACGGGACTCTGCAAACGGGTATAAAAAGGTTTGGGCGGGAAGTGTAGGTGGCGGCTTATGGTACACTAATGATGTTACGGCAACCTCCACCACCTGGAATAAGATAAACGACTTTTTACCCAACATAGCTATAACTGCTTTGGCTCAAAACCCGGTTAATTTACAGGAGATGTATGCCGGTACCGGCGAAGGCTGGCAGAATGCTGATGCCATTCGTGGGTTGGGAATTTTTAAAAGCAGCGATGGCGGAACAACCTGGACTTTATTACCTAACGCCAGTTCCACCGATTTTTATCGCATTCAAAAATTGGCCATCACCTCTAATGGAGTTGTATTTGCCTGTACCCGACTAGCCGGATTACAAAGATCAACAGATAATGGAGCAACATGGACTAAAGTATTAGGTAATGGAACAGGCGGCGGCAATAACGATGCTGCTGCAGATGTTGAAATAGCAGCCGACGGTGCTATTTATTGCAGTTTTGGAATTTTTAATGTAGGGGGTATTTACAGATCTAAAGACGGCGGCAGCACATGGAAAAGAATATATACTTCCCCTTCGAATGAGCGACGGATAGAAATTGCACCTGCACCAAGTAACCCAAACAGGATGTATGTATTAGTAGCTGACAGCAGCAATGCTATTAAAAAAATAATGACTACTACAACTGCTGGCGCAGACTCAACGATATGGACAACTGTTGACAACCCTTCATGGTGCGACCAGGGAACAACAAAAACAGATTTTACACGCGGCCAGGCCTGGTACGATTTAATTGCAGCAGTTGACCCTGTAAACGAAAACACATTTTATATTGGAGGTGTTGACATTTTAAAGTCAACAAATGCAGGAGCAACCTTTACTCAAATTTCGCAATGGGCATCAGGCTGCGGCAGCCTTCCTTATGTACATGCCGATATTCATAATATTCTTTTTCGCCCCGATGCTGCTGTAACTGCCGCTGTTAATAACGAATTTTTAGTGGGCTGCGACGGCGGTGTCTTCCGTACAGTAAATGCAGGCGCTGCTTTCACAGCAAAGAATAACAACTATAACGTAACGCAGTTTTATACTATAGCCATACACCCCACACTAACCAATTATTTTCTTGCAGGTTCTCAGGATAATGGCACTCAAAAATTTACTGCGCCCGGCATCAATGCTACAACGCAAGCCACCGGTGGCGATGGCACTACTGCTTATATAGATCAGAATGATGGGAATGTTCAAATTGCCTCAACTCCAAATAATAACTATTTTGTTTCTATTAACGGAGGAAGCACTTTTTTGCGCCGCTCATTCAATAATAACGGATCTTTTGTAAATCCTACAGATTATGAAGATGCAGGCAGAAGATTGTACGCTGCAAATACAACCGGAACTTATTTCAGGTGGAATAACCCGGCTGTTGCAGGTACTGATACAACCACTGTTACAGTTCCACAATTAACGGGTACAGTTACGCACGTTTATGCTTCTCAATTAACGCCTAACCGTGTATATTTTGGCATGAACAATGGCTCAGTTGTAAGGGTTGATAATGCACATATTGGTAAAACCAGAACAGGAACTGTAATTAAAACAGGTACCGGCTCGGTTTCTTGTGTTGCTCCCGACCTGGCAGATGAAAATCATGTTTTGGTTACTTATAGCAATTATAATGTGGTAAGTATTTATGAATCTAAAAACGCGTTATCAGATACGCCTACCTGGTCTTCTGTTGAAGGTAATCTTCCTGATATGCCGGTGCGTTGGGCACTGTTCGATCCGCGAAATGCAAATGCTGCTATTATTGCAACAGAAGTGGGCGTATGGTCAACCGATGATCTTCATGGCTCTCCCGTAACAGATTGGCAGCCTACTAATACAGGCCTGGCAAATGTGCGAACTGATATGATAAGGTATCGTCCTTTAGACAGAACCCTTGCCGCTGCCACACATGGAAGAGGAATGTATACCGCTACTGTTCCTAATGTAACCACGCCTGATATTAATTTTAAAACAGGCACTGCTGCCAACCCCGAAGCAACTGATGTAACTACAGCAGGTTGCAGAAGCTATAAGGATTATACCGTACAAATGACTATTGCCAATGCACCTCAAGGCAATGCTGAAGTAATAATAAATATAGATACTTTAAGCACTGCAACGTTGGGCGTTGATTTTGATTTTACAACAAACGGAGATTTTAATTCGCCCGGTAACAAGATAAACTTCACTTCAGGATCTACTGCACCACAAAACATAACAGTAAGAGTGTATGACGATGCGGAAGTTGAGAATGACGAGTTTGCAAGGTTCAGTTATACCCTTGCAGGAACATCAAACGCACAAAGAGGAACAGTTTTTCAAACAATAGCTTTTAATATAACCGATAATGATGTAAGCCCAATATTACCGGCTCCTCTAGACTACACGGTAGGTACTATAGCTTTTTTTATGGAAAGCGGAACTAATGTTGCCCCTTTTGATGCAAGAGTAAGAAGTAAGAAAACACAAATATTATATACGGCCACAGAATTGAGGAATGCAGGCCTTACTGATGGAAAAATAAATAACCTCACTATTCCTATCAATAAAAGAAGCACAAGGGCTTATCAAAACATGGTAATTAAAATGGGAACATCAAACAGAAATGTTTTAAGTGACTCCCTTGGTATTTATGAAGTCGCTACTACAATCACGGTTAAAAATCCGTTTACCTTTACTCCCGCTACCTCAACTGCAACAGGGTTTGCAAATAACACCTTTGCATTTGATGTGCCTTTTGACTGGGATGGAACAAGTAGTGTAGTAGTAGAATTTTGTTATACCAATGCAACAGCCGATACCACCAATTTCTCCGACCGTGCCGGTGGTTATCAAAATGGTACTGCTGCACAACGTAACACTATTTGGAAAGACAATATTGATTGCAGTTCTTCTATTACAGGCAGTGGCACTTTTAGTTCTTTTGCCAGTGGGTTACGGCCACAGATCATTTTCAATCTCACCAACTTTGGAACCAGGGCCGATAGCACTCTTAACGCTTCCAAAACCGAGTACCTTACTTCCAATAACGATCTGTATTTCTACTCTGCTAAACCAACTAATGTTCTGGCAAGAATACGTGACCTTTCCGACTTTAATTATAGCTGTACCCAAGTAGTAATAGACCGTGCCGGAAACAGCGCTGCTCCATTCCGGAGTAACAATCCTGCTAATTATATTATGGATAAAACATACAGGGTGTTGCCTGCAACAAATAACAACGCGGGTTCTTATGAAATTACCTTCTACTTTACTGCAGCTGAAAAGCAGGGATGGGAGGCCTCAACCGGTCAAAGCTTTAGTAACATCCAGGTAATTAAAGTGCCAGGACAAATTAAAAATGTTACCCCAATAAACCCTGAACCTGACGGGCTCGCAAGCGTACAGGTTGTAACACCAACAAGCGTAGGAACAATAGGAAACAATTTTTATATAACAGCTACTTTTAATACCGGGTTTGGAGGTTTTGGTTTTGGTATTACTGCTACAACTTTGCCAATTACCTTACTCAACTTTACGGGTAAATTGCAGGGAGATAATGTGTTGCTGCAATGGAGCACTTCGTCCGAACAAAACAGCAGCCATTTCAACATAGAGAAATCGTTGGACGGAATAACTTATCACAAGTCAGGAGAGGTAAAAGCTGCCGGAAACAGTAACGCCGAACGCAGGTACAGCTTTTTGGATAAAGAGTTTGCCGCAGACTATAACTACTACAGGTTGAATATGCTTGATAACGACAGCAGAAGCAAGCTAAGCGATGTTGTTATTGTAAGAAATACAAAGAACAACCAGGGTATGTTTGTTATCAATAATCCTTTTAAAGATTATATTGATGTACGCTTTGGAAGAGTACCGAAAGGCCAGGTAAAACTGCAGCTTACCGACTTATCAGGCAAGCTAATACAAACAGAAACCTTTAATGGCATGTCACAGAATATTTTAAGATTGAACGTAAATGCAAAAGTGTTGAGTAAAGGAGTATATGTTCTTTCAGCAGTGGCGGATGGAAACAGGTACACAGCTAAAGTTATAAAGCAATGATTACGTTAACAAACTATATGAAAAAGAGGCTCGTCTTATTTTAAAGACAAGCCTCTTTTGCTTTGTAAATTAACCTGAATACTTATTTGAAAACAGCTTCTGCAGCTATAATTTAAACGTTTGCATCATGCTTCTGTACATGCCTGGTGCGCTCCAATAGCCGCTTGCTATCATTCTTCTTATTGTGTATAAAGGATCATCAGGATCGCGTTTGGTGCTTAATATATAGGCTGACTTTATCCCTCTTTTCTTTAATTCCGGAATAGCTTCTTTATTCCATAATCCAAACGGATAAGCAAAATGTTCTGATGTTTTTCCGGTTATTTCTTCGATCAGTTTTTTGGGCTTTTCAATTTGTGTTGTCCAGTCCTCGGGCGTTTTATATCCGCTTACTTTATGATGATCCCAGGTATGCGACTCAACTACATGCCCTTCATCCGATAATTGTTTTACCTGTTCGCGGGTCATGTACTTGGGACGGTTAAGCGATACAGTCATTATAAAAAAGACACCTTTAAAACCATACTTCTTCATTTCAGGCGCGGCTATATTAAACTGGTCGTCGTCAGTATCATCATAAGTTAGCATTACAGGTTTAGCAGGAAGAGCAGTGCCATAAGCAAGGTAGTCGTACAACTGATTAGGGAGAATGGTATGGTATCCGCTATCAGCAAGAATTTTTAATTGAGCTTTAAAAATTTCAACCGGTACAATATAATCTCTGGCAACTTTTCCATCGCTTGCTGCCCAATCTCTTATTTGGTGATAACATAAAACAGGCACTTCTTTTCTTCCCGTTATGGTAGCTGCATCGGCCATTGTTTTTGGGCCGGTTTGTTTTACTTCATTTTTATTTCCGGTGGTCTGGTTGCTTTTAGTTGTTTCATTGCTTTCAGTATCTTTTGCCGGTTGTTTACATCCTGACAAAATTATCGTCAATACACATCCGGCTGTTATAAATAATTGCCTCATATAAAACATAAGTATTTTTTAATTCGCGGCAATTTAAACGATTTGGATAATTTATAAGTTATTGTTTTGAGAAGTGAAATAAATTTTACTATGCTAACGTTTGCATTACCAATACTGCCTGCATATAAATGCAAGGTTTTTTTTCTGTCCTTTATTTTATCATCACTCGCCGGACTATCATCTTTTTGTGTAGTCTCACTATCTGAGACTTCCGTATTAACAGAAGCATTTTTTCAGGTTCTTTTACTTCAACATCAGCATCCATTCCATGCGAAACTCTCTTTGCACCGCTTTCAATTTTCTCTGTAGCTAACAACTTATTTTTTTGCTTGTTTAATTCATTATCTGTTAACTCTGCCGGAGCGGTGTGCGATAAGGATGAAGGGTTGCCGGAATATCTTTTTTTTCTTTTTGTATCCCCGGTTTTGTTCGTTTCAAAAACTATGGGTTGAATAGTAGTCCTATTATCATTTGCGATTGTTGCGCACACAACCTTCTACTATTTCCCCTAAATTTTTCAACTGGGCTTACTGATTATATTAATGAATACGGCGATTTTAAAATAAGTTTGCTTCATCTGTTTTATTAATAATTTTTTATTACCAGGTTCATATATTCATATTTAAAAAATTTTTTGATGAGGTAACTTCTGCTGATAAAGGAACGTATGCATTAGTAAGTTACTCAAAATTGTTTCACTATAATAAGGAAAAAATACTCCTCCTGCTACTTAATTTTTCTGCACCTTCTTGCTCCCTGGTAAATGGCAATGGATTAAAGCTTGTGAAAATTACGTCCATCTTCATTTAAGCGATGTTTATTGCCTTTTTTATTTATATTTTCGAAGCCTTCAAACTATCTGTTGATTGGTTTCTGATGCTTGTATAAGTTCAAAATATGATGCATGCCATTAAGTTCAAAAAAAAAAGTAACAAAATATGTTCATGGTAAATTGCTTTTCAGGTTTAGAAGACTGCTGTTCTTTCTCATCTTGATAATTGTTATAGTAATTGATGAAGTTTCGCATATTATATAGCAGGTTATGTAGCAGCCGCAGGTTTTATACTTGGAATTGGGATTGGGTTGTTAGCAGCCAAAAGATGCACAATATTAGTTGGGATGCAGAAATGAACCGAGCTGTTACACGTATGGACAGGTTTGGAATAATTATACTGGTTGTATATTTGATCTTTTCTATAAGCCGCCGCTGGATATTCGGCCATTGGCTTCAAGGTTATGGATTAACAGCCTTTAGCCTCAGTGTAGGAGCGGGAGGTATGCTCGGACGGCTTTACACAACAAGGCAAAAAATAAGACAGGTGTTGAAGGAGGAAGGGGTATTGAGAAGCAGGACAAGTAAGAAATAAGAAGTACAAAGTGCGTTGAGTTTAATAGTAAAAAATTAAGTAAAAAGTTTATTTTCTACTATAAACGCAGGTTTTGAAGCAACATTTAATTAAAAGAAATTGTAAGATTATAAACTTTAGTTATGATCAACTGACTTATAAGAATAGGAAAATTTGACCCTGGTTATACGAAACATATAGTAATGTATGTAAACGCCTACTATAAATAGGCTATAGAATCCAAACTACAAACTCCCAACTATCTTTTCCCCATCCACTTTAGTCTGAATGCTTGTTGACTGCTGTTGATTTTTCCTTCATCTGCCGGTATAATCTCAACCAAAGGATTTTCTGTAAGGCTTATCTGCGTATTAATAGTTTTGTTTCTGTGCCTGTAAGTGAGTGAAACTTTATCTCCTGGTTTATGTTGACCCAATACTTTGCCAACGTCTTGCCTCTGCTGCAGTTTTATTCCGTCTAATTCTATAATCACATCATCAATATCAAGACCGGCGATATACAAAGGCGTATTATGTAAAATATTTGTTGCTACGATCAATTCATTGCCTTCTGTTCTTAAAGCTAAATCTCCAAGCCACGCTCCCAGGTTAGTTTGTTGTAATGTATAGCCCGCCGGTTCTAATAATTTTTTGTAATCGAAAGCCTCATGACCATAAACGTGTTGTTTAAAAAAATCAGCCGCGTAAGCTGCATCGCCGGTGGCAGCAGCTAAAGCATTCTCTACGCCGTCAAGGGTGTAAGGCACTTCTGCCTTCCCGAATTCCTTCCATAATTCGCGCATAACGTCATCGAGGCTTTTATTGAAACGGCCACGAAGTTCAAGATCGAGCGCTAAAGCAATGGCGCCGCCGTGTGTGTAATACGAGGTGTACATGTTGGGATAATTTGTTCTGTCGAAGGATACTCCAGCATCTACAAATACTGCCCGCTGACTGTTTTCTACAGGCGTGTACATTTGAGCGCCGGGAGTGTTTATTCCGTTTACCAGTTTACTGTTCTCAGATTGAAACTGGTTGTACGAGAGCAAGCCTGCTCTTACCAATAAAACATCACCATAATAATGTGTAAAGCCTTCGGCTACCCAAAGCGCTTCGCTCATGTTGCTTCTTTCAAAGTTAAAAGGCTCCAGGCTTTTTGGTCGTATCCGCTCTACATTCCAGCAATGAAAAAACTCGTGTGCAAACACACTAAGCAATGCATCGCTTCCATCAAAGTTTCTTTTAAGCGTGATCATGGTTGAGTTACGATGTTCCATTCCATCGCCTCTTGCAACGTAAGGATTAATGCTGGCTATAAAAGTATAGGTGCCAAAATCATAAGCAGGAAATTCTCCATAAACACCTTGTCCCGCTGCTACTACGCGTTTCAGTTTTTCAGTAAAATTATCTATTAGTGCATCAGGTGCTTCAGCATCAAGAGCAAGCCTGAAAGTGTATTGTTTATTATCGGGATTAGTAACTTTCCATTCGCGCCAGTGCAGGTTTGCAACTTTTGTTGGGGCATCCATAAAATACTGAAGATCGGGAGCGCTGAATGCAGCAGGATCGGAAGTTGGTTTAAGTTGCGTGGCTATTGTCCAACTTTTATCCGGTACGGAAAACTGAAGCGAAATAGGCGCTTTTTCCATTCCTTTCACCCACATAAAAGTAGCGGGCATGTTTAAATGATAACCTGTTACATCTACATCCGAATAAGTGCCGTCGGCATAGTTTGCAAAAAGGGTATAAGTAACTTTTACCGTTCCTTTATGCCCCGAAATTTTATATATATCTCCTTCGGTCTTTTCAACTTTCAAAGCTTTGCCTGCTCCATCGTAGGCCATCATGTTGTAAACGTTCTTGCCAAATTCGTGTGTAGCATAGCGGCCGGGAGACGAACGGCTCATTCTAAAGAAGGCAGGAGTTGATGGCAATCCTTCTGCTGTTATGCTTATCTCTGCTTCGTGATGAACAGCATTGGGTGCAGCAAACTGGTAGCGAATATGCTGTGCTATTAGCGATAAGGAAAGTGTGGTTGCTATCAGCCATGCTGTAAGGATCTTCATAGGGGAATGTAATTTTTATAAGTTGATTGGTTGAATAATGAATAGTATTGCTGCAAGATAGTAAGTGAAATTGCTTTCTCATTTACCGAAGTAAAAAATGGATGGCTTAAAAATTATGTAATCCGCAATATTGCCAATCTTTTTAACAGGGATAAAAAGCCAATATTAAAATTCGCTTTAGCCCAATATTTCATTTATTTATTGTTAAATTAAAATGGCGCTCATCTTTGAAACCAGCTTTTATTTGTTGTTGTTTAAGTTATAAATATATTGCCTCTATAAATGGCAGGCAAAAACAATACATTTCGCAAACGATTATTAAAAGTACTCCTGATGGTAATACTCGTGCCCGCTCTTATAGTGGGAGGTATACATATTTGGTTTGTTCAAAATGCACGAAGTGTATTAAAACAATATATCACCGACGAGTCGGGCGGTAAATTAAAATTAGAACTTTCGCAGCTTGATTTAAATCTTTTATCAAAACGATTGCAAATACACGAGGCCGACCTTATAAGCATAGACAGCGCAAACGAAGCAATTACTTATCATGTTGCATTTCGTACACTCTCGTTGCGTGTAGCGTCGGTATGGGCGTTGTTGGTTAATAAAAAATTATTACTGGACTCTATTAAATTACAAGACCCGGTTATAGAAGTAATGCAATGGCGAAAAGATACAACGCAGGCATTAATAAAGGACGAACTTTCTATACCCCAGGAAATGGGCAAGGTTTACAGATCTATGATTGATGCGCTCAATGAATTTGGCATCAGGCGTATCGTCATAAATAATGCAAAGATTGGCCTGATCAACAAAATGAAGCCGGGCTCCGAACCGGTAACTGTTTCCAATATTTATTTTGACCTTGCACGTTCCAATCCTAATACAACCAACAGCAAAGATGTGGCAAATAAGGAAACGATAGAGTTAAAAACCACCCATCAAAATATTGCTATGCCGGGTGGCCGGCACCGGCTGTCTTTCAAATCATTTAAACTGCAGCTTTTCAGGCAGCGCATAGAAATGGATAGTTGCACAGTTACTGCAATAGCTACCGATAGCTCAAAAAGCAACTACCGGATATTCTTTAAAAAGCTATCGCTTACCGGCGTTGACTTTAATGCAATGTCTGCACAAAATGTTATAAAAGCCGGTTCAGTTTATTGCGAAAATCCATTTTTTTATTTTGATCTCTACCGTTCCGATGCGGTTAAAAAGAAAACAGAAATACCTGATCCTGAAAAGATATTACGCGAACTTTCCGGTAACCTCGATCTGGCTTTTGTTGGTGTAAGAGATGCCGGAATACATATTAATATTAACGGCAAAACCAAACGGTCTTTCTTTAATTCAAACAAAGACAATTTTGAAATGCGTGGCTTTCGCATCAATCCCCAGGCAGAAGAGCCGGTAGCTATTAAACAATTCGACATGATGCTGAGAGACTATCATTTGTATAATGAGGATAGCTCGTCAGTTTACTCTTTTGACAGCCTTCATTTTCTCAATAGTAAAATTGTGCTCAATAATTTTTCCATTGCAAGTACGTCGGGCATACGCAAAATCCGTAACGACCTTAATATCGAAGTTCCCTATTTTGAACTTACCCAAATGGATTGGTACCAACTCATCTTTAATCAAAACCTGGTGGCAAAAGAAGCTGTATTGCAAAACCCGGTTATTAACTTTGTAAAGAAAACTGCCGCCCGTGCCGGCAAAAAGTTGAACCTGTTTCAAACTTTGCAAAACCTCGATAGTCTGGTAGCGCTTAATAAAGTATCGGTTACCAACGGGCAGGTGAACCTGCAATTGGCGGCTGCTACGTCAGTAAATATTCAAAAAATAAATTTCAGCATACACAGCAATAAACTTTTAGGCTCTACCAACAGAGAAGGGTTGCGCAGTGCTGTTGATTATCTGTCTTTCTCCAAAGGTATTCTACGGTTTAAAGATATAACGGCTCAATTACAAAATGCACGCTATACCGGCAATAACCTCGTGCATGCCGACAAAGTTTCCATTACCGGCCCTGGCAATAAAATAATTGGCGACGTTAATAATGTTTATATTGATAATCTGCAGATGGATGATAAGGCAGAAATTATTGAAGTGGATGGCATGGGGTGGCAAAGCGCCTCTGTTGGTTTGAAGGCTTTACCAATTGTAAAAGGCAACGGTAATAGCAGCATTATTCATTTAAACAATGTTGAAGGCAATAACACACAACTAAATTTCTCCGGTGGCTCCACGTCCATTTCCACTTTTGTGAACACATTAACTGCTTCATCGCTTTATAAAAAAGGGAATGCCCCATTGCAGTTAGAAGGATTTAAAATGGCCGGAAATAATTTTCTTTTACAAAGTGCAGGCACTAAGATTGTTGCTGGTTCATACAAAATAGTAAGCAACGAACCGTCTTATCTTAATGAGGTACAGCTACAACAAATAAATGGCAGGGATTCATTAAATATACAATCTTCCAACGTTGGCTTTTCTGCAAATTTGAATGGCCTGCTTGCAAATGATATTCACTTTACAAGTGTGAATGCAACCGCACCTGTTATTAAAATAAGTAAGCGAAATACAGGTATAACGGATACAGCTATAATAAGAGATACAAGTGCACAGCCGGTGTCTTTTCTTATTGATGAGTTTTATGCAAGCCAACCCGATATACACATTTCCACTTACCGCAACGATTCGGTCACCGTTATCAATATTCCTGCATCTGAAAAAAGCTTTGTAGTTGCTTCAGATATTGTATCGTCTGCCAAGGGAATGCAACTGCGATCGCTAAAAGTAAATACCACCACCGCCACTTATGTAAAAGCAACAGGAGAAAAATTAGGCGTAGAAAAAGGCAAAATAGATCTCGACCTTTCTAATATCCGTTTTGGTAAAAAAGATGATAAATTCAACTGGAGTGGGTTGGTCAATCATCTTATTCTTCAAAATGCTAATGGCCTGCAAATGGGAAGAACGAAAGATAAATTACTTTTTAACCAGGCATCTCTTGGCAACCTTAGTTTATCATCTGATTACTTTCCCGGTTTTGGCGAATTGATGAAAGCAAATGTTTCAGCATGGCTTAGCATTCCCGAAGGGCAATATGTTGACAGCAACACCACTATGCAATGGTACAATGCCAAATACAACAACAGCAACAGAACATTGAGCCTCGATTCATTTGTCTATCATCCAACAAAGCCTTTAGATTCGGCGCTGGCGCATGCTGATCACCGGTTCGATTATATAACTGTAAAAACAGGCGCTGTTGCCATTAGCGGTCTCGATGTAGAGCAATATAAAAAAGACAGTTCTTTTATTGCCAATGCCGTGCACGTCGCCAACCCGGTTATGATCATATATCGCGATCAGCAACCGCCATCCTCGCCCAATAAAAAATACAAACCACTGCCTGTTGAAATGATAAAAAGAATTTTGCAGCCTGTGGCGCTGCAAAGCGCACAGATTACAGATGGCACAATAACTTATACCGAAAAAAATGGTAAATCGCGAAAGGAAGGCACCGTGGTACTTTCTCAACTCAATGGCCAATTAAAGAATATTAAAAATTATGCGCTTAGTAATGTCGATTCGCTATCCCTTTCGCTAAACGGATACCTGATGGATTCAGCTTTCATCCATGTTAATTTTAATGAATCGTACAGTGATTCATTAAGCAAATTTTTAATAACGGCTCAAATAGACCCCACTCCGTTTTCCGTTTTAAATCCGGTGCTGGTACCATTATCAAATATAAAATTATCTTCGGGCAGGTTGGATTCACTTTCCTTTCATGCAATTGGCGGGCAAGACCTTGCTCTGGGAGAAATGAACATGCATTACCACAACTTACGCATTCAATTGGTAAAAGATGGCGATGCCGCCCAATCCACATTATTGCAGAAGGTGATAAGTTTTATTGCCAATACATTTTTAATTAAAAACAACAATACCCAACGCAAAGCAGTGATGTATTATAAACGTGAAGAGGGCCAGTCTTTCACTAATTATATTGTAAAGATTACATTAAGCGGAATACTTAGCAGCGTTGGGGTAAAAAGCAATCGCAGGTATATGAAGCAGTATTATAAAGAAATGAAGGGATCATCGGGTAAATAGGTTACAATTAAAAAAACATACCGGAAAGCCAGAGGAAAATATACAGTGCAGAAAAGAATGAAGGAAACATTGCAGGTGAAAAACACCCTCTGTAAAGGCGGAAAAAAAGAATCATCAGGATATTATTTCAGCTTCATTTTCACAGGGTTTTGATATGTATTCCAAAAAACCATCAATTCAATCTCGTTTTTAAAAGGATTGTATTTGTAGATTAATGCAACTCTTTTATGAATAAACCATCTTCACTGTTTTTTTCATCTGGCGCAAGACATTCAAATAAAGGAAATTGAGGTAATTTTAATTATCAAAAGAAAATTATGGAGGCAACTGATAAAAAAAAGAGATAATTGAAGTGCTTCAATCATCAACGGACGAACAACTAATTGAAGAAGTTTACGAACTATTGCATCCAGATGAAGCGATTGACATGCTAACATAACTAACTTACCAGAGGAACTGCAAAATACAATTAAACGGGCTTTAGATGATTATGAAAACGGCCGTTATATTACCGATGAGCAGATGAAACAAAAGGTAAATCAATGGCTTACGAATTAGTATGGTCTGGCGAAGCTGGAGATGATTTTAAAGCTATTGTTTCATACCTTAAAGAAACCTGGTCAATAGAATCTGACTTATTCTTCGAACATATAGAAGGTTAGAAAAACTTGCTGCTAGGCCTTCTATACCTCATCCTACGTACTATTAATTGAGCCTTAGTACTCAGCTTTTAGAAATAAACTCCCCTCTTTACCGCCCTGCATTTGCAGGTGATAGTACCAGCATTGCAGATGGCCGCCTCAAGAAACTAATAAGCGGTTTAGTCTTTGCCAACTGTAAAGGCGGGAATTGATAGCCTATATGCTGCGCCAGTAACGATAAAGAAAGTGTAGTTGCTATAAGCCAGGCTGTAAAGCGCTTCATAGTTGCATGTATTTTATTGAATGTAAAGATTTAAAATTTACCTGAATAAATACATGCAGTTTTGAAAGAGTACCGGGCTTGTTGTAGACAGGACTACCTGTTCTTTTTCTTAAGCTTATTGCTTTTTGAATCCTTGTTATTATGTGTAATGTCATCGCCTTTAGTATCCTGTTCTTCGTTGCTTCTGCTGTCGAGATCATCACGAACATCAGGGCGTGGTTTGTGGGATTGGCCTTGTTTGTTTTGCTGATTATTTTGGCTTCTCGAATCTTTCATATTGCTGAGTTTGTATTGGGATTAAAAAAATTATATTATTGAAGCAGCGGAAGATTCTGGGTCTGTATCTTAAAGAAATAAACCTTAAGAAAAGAAATTAAGAAAACTTAAAAAAAGATTTGTTTGCTAATGTTTTTAGTATATCTTTATTAGGGAATAACCATCCTTCTGCATACAAATAGTCAACCTGCCCTAATTTTCTAACAATCTAACTTTTTATTATGAAGAGAAAATCTTTACTATTTCTTCGTGCCATCTTGCGTGCTCCTTTTCAGGTAAAATTACTTCCGTTATTATTAATAGTTTTTTCTGGTTCTGCCATACTGTATGGGCAAAATAAAGATTCACCAAAGCAAGTAAAAGTGACACATGCTGCTGCAACTGCTAAAAATAATAACTTTCGCTACACTATAACAGGCAATGAACAAAATGGATATGGCTATGATGTTTTTGAAGGAACCAAATTGTTTATCCGCCAGCCTAATATACCGGGCTTGCCCGGAAACAAAGGGTTTGTAACTAAAAACGACGCTGAAAAAACAGCAAAGCTGGTGATTAAAAAACTGTCTAATAATATAATGCCTCCTACTGTTAGCAGGCACGAACTTGAAAATATAAAAATTAAACTATAACACTTATAATCTAAACGTATGAAAAAATTATTACTATTTGCTTTAAGCGTAATTACAATACAAGTTGTAATGGCACAAGGTACCTGGACACAAAAAGCTGATTTTGGAGGAACAGCAAGATCCGGAGCCACGGGGTTTAGCATAGGTACAAAAGGATATATAGGAACGGGTTTTGGTCTTGGTAATAGAAAAGATTTTTGGGAGTACGATCCCGCAGCAAATACATGGACACAGAAAGCTGATTTTGGAGGAACAGCAAGATACTATGCTACAGGGTTTAGCATAGGCACAAAAGGATATATAGGAACAGGAGATGAGGGAATTAGTAATGCAATTTATAAGAAAGATTTTTGGGAGTATGATCCCTCTGCAAATACATGGACACGGAAAGCTGACTTTGCAGGAACAGCAAGAAGTGAGGCCATAGGATTTAGCATAGGCACAAAAGGATATATAGGAACAGGTTATGCGGGAAGTTCGAACCAGTTAAAAGATTTTTGGGAGTACGATCCCTCTGCCGATACCTGGACACAGAAAGCTGATTTTGGAGGAATAGCAAGAAGCTTAGCCACCGGGTTTAGTATAAGCACAAAAGGATATATAGGAACAGGGAGTGGCGTAGGTTTTATTAATCAAAAAGATTTTTGGGAATATGACCCTTCTACCAATATCTGGACACGAAAAGCTGATTTTGGAGGATCTGAAAGATTCGGAGCCACAGGGTTTAGCATAAGCCCTAAAGGATATATAGGAACAGGGACTATTTCGGGGGGTAGTACAAAAGATTTTTGGGAGTATGACCCCTCTGACAATACCTGGATACGTAAATCTGATTTTGAAGGAACAGCAAGAAATAGTGCCATAGGATTTAGCATAGGCACAAAAGGATATATAGGAACAGGGACTATTTCGGGAGGTAGTACAAAAGATTTCTGGGAGTATACATCTTCGGGGACTACGCCACCTGCTGCTGCACCAACCGCTACTACTGGTGGTGCCATTGTAGTCATAGAACAGTCGATACAGAACCAGTATGCTCAAATTCGCGGAACTGTAAATGCTAATGGCAGCACAACCACTGTTTTTTTTGAATATGGATCAACTAAGGCCTATGGAAGTACTATAAGTGGCTCTCCAGGCACTGTTACGGGGAATTCAAATACTGCAGTATCGGCAACAATAAATCGTTTACCAACAAATCAACTCTATCATTACCGTATAGTTGCACAGAATGCAGGTGGAACAACATATGGTGAGGACTCTACATTTTATACATTAGTTTATAGTCCGAACGCACCTATAGTAAGTGATCCGACAGCTACAACACTTCGTGTTAATGTAGACTATGTTAGTCCAAATTCCGGCGGTACCATGTATGTAATCCGTGAAACAACAACTGGTAAATATCTGCAGTCAGACGGATCGCTGGGAACGACACTGGCATTTAGCAGCGGCGGCATTGTTAGAGGTTTGGCACCAAATACTACTTATTCATTTTCGGTAGGAGCAAGATCTGAGGCCTATGATAGAATAGTTTATGGACCATCTGCTTCCGGCACTACTACAAGCCTGCCAACCCTTACTACCAATGCACCTGGTTTAATTACAGCCAACTCTGCTGAATTTAGAGGAACTATAAATCCTAATAACAGATCAGCCCAGGTTGGTTTTCAATATGGTAAAACTACAGCCTACGGAAGTTTTATATCTGTAACAACCGTTACAGGTAATTCAGATATTCCTTTAGCTAAAGTAGTGACGGGTTTAGAAGCAAACGAGCTTTATCACTATCGTTTATATGCAGGGGTAGTAACACAAAGCGGCATAGATGACGCTAATGGTAATGACGTTACTTTCTATACATTAGCCAATACTCCAACGGCGCCTGTTGTAGGCACTCCAACACCCTCAACACTTACTGTAGCAATAGGTGGAGGTGATGCAAACCCTTCTAATACAACTTATGCTTTACATGAAACAACAACAAATAAATATGTACAGGCAGACGGATCACTTGGAACTGCGCCGGTGTTTCAGACCGCCGCTGCATGCGGCACTAAAACCGTTACAGGCCTTGCAGCAGGTACCACTTACACTTTTGAAGTAAAAGCAAGAAATGGTGATAATATTGAGACAGCCTTTGGTCCATCTGCTTCAGGCAATACATCAGGCCAAAATGTTATAACCTATACTCCCAAAGATTTTTTTGATTTAAGTTTAACTAGTAGCTGGATGGATGAAAAAGGCAATCCTCCGCCTAACTTTACAAGTCCTAATCAGATATTTCTCATTACATCAGGGGGCATTTACCGGGCACCGTTATTTGTTCGCGGACCATGGACTATTTCAGGCGGTTCAAAAGTTGTTCTGCAGCATCAATACAATTTGGAATTTCTACCGGCAGCCCGCTTAAACATCGGGGC
>JAABUN010001401.1_pt1 | contig 53264 bp, 50 predicted proteins | sample 5559311 | NCBI WGS metagenome assembly JAABUN01 (sample SAMN10711877, study PRJNA513370) | rock metagenome | isolation source: Antarctica rocks | place: Antarctica: Victoria Land, Siegfried Peak sud
CTTTTGGCAGTGTTTACCGAGCACACCGTGGGCGTTCAGCGTGCCAAGCGCGCCCTGCTCGAGCTGTTCGGCGGGGTGCTTTTGCCCCTATCGGTGTTTCCCGACTGGGCGCAGACCGTGCTCGGATCTTTGCCTTTTCAGGCCGTTGCCTACGCCCCGCTGCAACTTTATCTCGCTAAAGCTCAGCCGCTCACCGTGTTCGCGGCGCAGGGCTTTTGGCTCCTCGCACTCAGCCTCGGCAACCGCTGGCTCTGGTCCAGGGCGAAACGTCGCTTGACGGTTCAGGGAGGTTGAATGCGGCAAGTATCTCTAAGCTGGCATTACCTTGTTATCCTGCTCAAAACGCGCCTCGCGTACCGGGCGGACTTTCTGGTGCAGGTCGGCTCCGACTTGTTGCTGCAAGCGGTCGATATCGTGTTCTTGAGCATGCTGTTCTCCCGCGTGGACGCGCTGGCGGGCTGGCGCTTCGCGGAGGTGCTCTTTATCTACGGCTTTTTCTTAATACCTTTTGCGCTTTTTAATGCTTCATTCGCAGCGCTCTCGGCGGTCGGGGGACGTTACGTCGTGCAAGGCGAGTTAGACCGCGTGCTGGTCAGACCCGTGAGTGCTCTGTTGCAGGTTCAGCTCGAGCTAGTCCGTCCCCAAACCCTCAACGGCGTGGTCTTGGGCGTGATTATCTTGGGTATCAGCTCACAGCAGCTGGGGATCACCTGGACGTTCGCCGCCATTTTCGCTACGCTCGCGGGCATCCTCGGTGCCTGGCTTCTCTATGGAGGTCTCTACATCGCTATCGCCAGCCTCAGCTTCTGGACTCAGGACCGGGTCGGGCTTTTCCCCATCGCTTACAACCTGATCAACTTCGGGCGCTACCCGCTGACGGTCTATCCGCTGTTCATTCGCTTTCTCCTGACGTTCGTCTTACCTTACGGCTTTCTGGCGTTTTATCCGGCGGCGGGCGTGCTGCGACCGGCCTATCAAACCGTCGGCCTCCTGACGCTGCCGGTCGGTGGCGTTTGGTTCATGTTCAGCCTGGTGCTCTGGCGTCGGGGCTTGGCGAGGTACGAGGGGGCCGGGTCGTAATGAAACCGCTGAGCCGAACCTTGCCGTCTGCTCGCTACCTCTGGCTGGGTATTTTAGCGGTCACCGTCTCGGCGGCTCTGCTTTACTTTTTGTACCGTGACCTCGACTTTGCAGCGTTTTGGCAAGCGCTCAGCGGCGCGCACCTGAGCTGGCTCGTGCTTCTTTTTGTCGCGACGCCCGCCGAGCAAGTTTTCCGCGCCTGGAAGTGGCGACAGCTTCTTTACGACCTCAAACCGATTCCGACCGGGCGTTACTTCGCCGCCATCATGGCAGGGTACGCCGTGACGAGCATCGTGCCCTTGGGGGTCAGCCCGCTGGTGCGTTCGTGGCTCGTCGCGCGGCTCGAGCATTTGCGCCTCGCGACGATTCTGACGAGCGCGGTGCTCGAGCGGTTTATCGACGGTGTGATGTTCGGACTCTTGGTCGCGGGCTTCGCACTCTTTGGCCGCATCCCCGAGGTAGAGGGGCAACTTCGCACCGGCGTGGCGGTGGCGGGCGCGGGCAGTTTGGCCTTGTTTATGCTCCTGGTCTTTTCTTTGCTCAGGCTGAAGCGGATGTTGGCGCACCCGGGGTCGCTCGCCACGCGGCTCCTCACCTGGCTGACGCGGCGCGTCCCGCGGCTCGGTGATCTGCCCGCGGCGCTCTCGGAAGGGCTCATCTATCCGCGCTCGGCACTGCGCAAGGTCGGTATTTTGCTCGCGTCTTTCGCCATAAAGCTCGTCGCCCTCAGCCACTTCGTGTGGGCGGGGCTGGCGCTGGGGGTCAGGCTTAGCCTGAGCGACTACCTTTTCTTGCTCATCTTTGCGAGTTTCGCCTTTATCTTGAGCCATTTCGTGCGACTTCCTGGCGGCTTCGTCATCGCCTCGTCTTACGTCCTGCGGCTGCTCGGGGTGGCAGATGAGACGGCGCTGGCGATGGTCCTCTTCGTCAGCTTTATGTCGTTGCTGGCTACCTTGAGTATCGGACTGGTCAGCCTCTACTCGAGCGGCCTCAGCGTAGCGGAACTACGCAATTCTAGGACGGGTCTATAGTGAGAGCCACGCGCTGGAAAACGTAGAGGTCAAACGTCAGGTAAGGGTTCACCACCAAGCAGGCCAGTCTCTGTAGCAAACTGTTCGTATCTACTAAAACATTTGGCAAGTTTGTTGGCGTTTGTCCCCGCGTTTGTCGGTTGTGAGAGATGGCCTGGATCCGGGAGTAGTGCGTGGTCTAGAAAGCAAGCCGCAGTGCGTGACTGGGGCTCGTTAAACGCACAAGCCAATTTGCATTTAGAAGGCGCAAGGCCGCCAATACCGAAGCAGCTGATCGTCCTTACTGAACCGTGTTACGACTTCAGTTGACCCCGCCTATCCCGAAGCCACCGCTCGAGCTGCTCACACCATCTTAAAGCCATCACTGTTTACGGTTACGAGACGAACCGGGTACCATCTCCGATGACCAAATGTTCGCCGACTTGTTCCCCAAGGTTGGTCAGCCTGCTCCACATTAAGAATCGTTATTTGCCGGACGAGGATAAAGAAAGGGATATGGCGATTCCAGCAGATTGGCTTGGGCGGTTATAAGGTTTTGCTCGCGGTGTAAGAGGAAGGTTATGAGTGGTTTGCAGAGGCTCCAGCTATTGAAACTCTAAGGCGTGTATGGGTACAGCAGTGTTGATTAGAACAGGGCGAGGTCAACTTTCGGCGTAAAGGCAACCTTGCCCCTTCGGTAGACCGGCTCGAGTCGCCTTATGACACCGACGCTCGTTATGGCATTAAAGGTGGCGTCACCTGGGTTGGGTATAAGATTCACCTCACCGAAACGTGTGACTTAGACTACCTCGGTTAGTCACCAATGTTGAAACGATGCTCACCAAGATCAGCGACGTTGCTACGACGGATACGGTTCACGCCTCACTTGAGAAACGTAAGTTGCTGCCCGATGAGCATCTCGTTAATGGCAGCTATATCCGCTCGACAACTATTTTAAGAAGCTTGCAGAAGTACAACGTCAAGCTGATCGGGCCGGTGAAGCCTAACCCGCACTGGCAAGCTGAAGATAACGGCTATGACCTCACCCAGTTCAACATCGACTGGGACAGTAAGGTTGTGACCTGCCCCGAAGATAAAAAGAGCATCTCGTGGTGGGAGATAAAAGGAGCGGCAGGGGAAGACCGACTGAGAATTAAGTGGTCGCGTACTAATTGTCGTGTATGCCCTACCGAGTACCGGTGCAAGCGCTCACGGACTCAGGCCAAAATCTTAAATGTTGCTCAAAGAGAACAGCATGAGCTGATTCAAAAGGTACGTGCTAAGCAAAACTCTAAACCTTGGAAAGAACTTTACAACCTGCGGGCGTCGAGGCGACGATCTCACAAGGTGTTCGCGCTTTTGGAATGCGAGGGTGCCGTTGCTGCGGGTTTGAGAAAGCTCACTTACAGATGACGGCGACAGTTGCAGGAATGAATTTGCAGCGCCTCGATGACTGGCTGACCGACAATGGATCAATGGGTACGAGGGTCTCGTCATTTGCTCAGTTAGGTATGGTGGCTTGACTTCGCCAACAGTAAACATTCGGGATATAGCCTCCAGCGGCTACGGACGAGCAGACCATCGTCAAAATGTGCGTGCTGGACGATTATTTATTTTTTCAGAGCGTCTCGAATCGGTTCTGTTATACTGCGCCTTACTGTGATGTGTTTACTCTTACGTCTTTTCTTCGCTTTTACAAAGCCGTGACCCACATCTTTAGGCCTCAGGAGTTCGGCATCGACCTGGGTACGACGACCGTACGCCTTTACGTCAGGGGCAAAGGCGTCGTGCTCCGTGAGCCCTCGGTCGTGGCGCTCGCTAAAGAGACCGGCGAAGTGCAGGCCGTCGGCGAAGACGCCTACCGGCTGCTCGGACGCAGTCCCGGTAGCGTCGTAACGGTGAGGCCGCTTAAAGACGGGGTGATCGCCGACTACGCCCTGACCGAAGCGATGCTGAAGGCGTTTCTTCGCCGCCTGAGCAGCGGGCCGGGCCGTTTTTTGGGGCGCAGCGTCATCATATGTGTGCCTAGCGGCGCAACGGAAACTGAAAAACGTGCCGTGCTGGAGGCCGTGCGCGAGGCTGGCGCGAAACGTGCGCTGCTGCTCGACCAGCCGCTCGCCGCCGCCATCGGCGCAGGTTTGGACGTGACCGAACCGACCGGCGCGGCAGTCGTTAACGTCGGCGGCGGTACGACCGATATCGCAGTGATCAGCCTCGGCGGCGTGGTCGTCGCAGAATCGTTACGCGTCGCCGGAAACGCGTTCGACGAGGCCATCGTGCGTTTTATCCGGCATAAAGAAAACCTGCTGATCGGCGACCGCACTGCCGAAGAAGCCAAGCTCCGCGTCGGCGCGGCGACCTCCGGCGGTCCGGGCGAAAGCAGCTTCGAGGTGCGGGGGCGCGACATCACCAGCAGCCTACCCAAAAACGTCGTCGTCACGACCGCCGACGTGGTCGAGGCGCTTCAGGGTTCGCTCGAGAAGATCGCGGACGGGGTACAGCGCGTTTTAGAAGCGGCTCCGCCCGAACTCGTTTCAGATGTGATCGAGAGGGGTATCGTGCTGACCGGAGGTGGAGTCCTGTTACGCAACTTTGACGTGCTGCTGCAGCAAACGACCGGTATTCCCGTAGTCGTCGCCGAAAATACTGCCGACTGCGTGGCCCTCGGTACCGGTCGGGCGTTCTCCCTCACCGAACAGCTCGACACTTCCGAACACGCTAGCTAAGCTCACGACCTGAAAGGCACCACAACTCTTGTACCCGGCGACCCCTTTATGAACCTTAGCTCGGCTGCTTTTTTCGTATTCGCCCTATTTTTGGGCGCGTTCGGTACCGCCCGCGCTGCGACCCCAACCTTCCCGCTTTCCACCCTCGTACCCGGTCAAACCGGCTACGCCCTGACCGCGACCGCGTCAAACCAAATCGGGCGTTTTGCCGTTGAGGTTCTGGCGCTGCAGTACGACGCCGGGAGCGGTTTTCCGCTCGTGCTCGTCCGGGCGAGTGGTCAGCTTATCGAAGACGCCGGGGGCGTCGCGTCGGGGATGAGCGGCAGCCCGGTCTATCTAACACGCAGCGGGCAAGACGCACTCTTGGGGGCCATCAGCTTTACCTTTCCGGGGAGCACCGGGGGTTTGGGACTCGTCACACCGATCGCTACAATGCGCCGCGCCGACCCACGTCCTGACACAGGTAGAACCGGCAAAGCTAGCGCTTTTGGGCCGACCATCGACTTTAGCCGAGCCGTACCCGGCCGGACACCGCTGCTCATCTCGGGCTTGTCGGAGCGGGCGAGTACATTTTTGGGGCCGCTCTTGGCACACTCACTCGAGCCCCTCACCCTGCCGACGGCAGGCGCGCATGGAACCGGCGACGCCTACGCTCGGCAAGACGAGGCGTTTACGCTCCAACCGGGAAGCGCCATCAGCGTGCAGCTCGTTCGTGGCGACGTAACGGTCGCTGCCGTCGGGACGCTGACGCTGCTCGAGGACGGCGCGTTTTGGGCGTTCGGGCACCCGCTGTTAGGTGGTGGGCCGGTGTCTTTAGCGCTCGCCCCCGCCTATGTCACCGCCCTCGTCCCGAGCCGCAACACGCCCTTCAAACTCGCCGACAGCGGCAGGCGGGTACTCGGGAGTGTGACTCAGGACCGACCGTACGCGATCAGCGGCGTGGTCGGCCAAGCGCCTGCGTTCGTACCGGTGACGCTTAACTTTAGCAGCGACGCGGGCGCGCTCAGTAAGCGTTTCGAGGTCGCAGGCGACGAACGCCTCTACGCGCCGCTGTTCGCCGCCGCGACGTTGCAGGCTTTCGATGAACTTCTAGAGGCGCGGACGGGCGGCACCGCGGAGCTGGCGTGGGACGTCACCCTCAAGGGGGGTCGGCGGGTGCGGGTGCTCGAGCAGACCACCTCACCGGGCGACCTCGCTTTTGCCGCCGCCGGGCTCGCCGCCGAACCGCTCGCTATCTTTTCGGAAAACCCGTTTCAAGCGGCCGACGTCGCGCGCGTGGCGATGAGTATCCGCTACGAACAAACGGAGCGCGTCGCCGACGTCGTCAAGGTCGTTCCGGAACGCAAACGCCTGAAGGCGGGCGAAACCCTGTTTCTCAACGTGCGGTTGCAACCGTTTCGCGCAGAGCCGCTTGTCGAACGTGTCCGGGTAAGGCTCCCGCCCAAACTGCGCGGCGCGGTCACGCTCACGGTACGCGGCGGCGCAACGCCCCCGACCGGTGACGGCGACCCGCGCCCGCCGCTGTCGTTCGCCGAACTTTTAGGGGCGCTCGAGAGCAACGTGCAGGCGAGTGAACTCGTCGTCGAGGCGACCGTAACGGGCGAAACGCGGCTGCTCACGCGGCTCAGCTTGCCGTATCTCGTGTCGGGCGACGAGCTTGTCGAGCTGCAGGTGCAGGGGCCGAAACCAGTCAAACGCCCCCCGAAACCGGAGGGCACACCCGACACCTCACCTGACGAACCCCCCGACGCCCTGCCGGGGGCGGAACCCCGCGAAGACCCGTTAGAGAAAACTCCACCGCTCGAGCCGAGCGTCGATTTGGGGTTTACCTCGTTGGAACGTCCATGATTGGTACAGCCGTAAACACCCCTCTTACAACAGCCCCCGCCGACGCAAAAGCCTTGGCACAGGCCCTCGGTGGGCAGCTCGAGGGTGAAAACCGCCCCGTCACCACGCTACTTTCCCCTGAGGCTTTGGAGGGTGAACCGCAAGCCGGGGGGGTGGTCGCCCTCTCAGCGAAACAAACTGCAGCCTTCCGGCAGGTGCCGGACAACCTCCACCTCGAACACCTGGCGGCGCTGGTCGTCCCGGAGCCGCTCGAGGCCGAGCACGAATTTCCCTGCCCCGTTATTACCGTCGCCGATACCAGAATCGCCTTTGCACAGCTGACTGCGCTTTTTGCGCCAGCCACTCCGAAGATGGAGATCGCCGAGACAGCGTGTATCCATCCGAGCGCGACCCTCGGCGAAGGGGCCAGTGTCGGAGCCGGGGCCGTGATCGGCGCGGGGGTTCGGCTCGGCGCGGGGTGCCGTGTCGGGGCGGGGTGCGTGTTGGGTGAAGGTGTCGTGTTGGGCGAAGGGACGCTGCTTCACGCCAACGTCACGCTTTATCCGGGCGTCCAGCTCGGGGCGCGGGTCATCTTACACAGCGGCGTGGTGGTCGGGGCGGACGGCTTCGGTTACGCGTTCGGGCCGCAGGGCGCGCTTAAAATCCATCATCACGGCACGGTCGTTATCGGAGACGACGTCGAGGTCGGGGCAAACAGCTGTATCGACCGCGGGACGCTTTCTGAGACCCGGATCGGCGCGCGCAGCAAGATCGACAACCTCTGTCAGATCGGGCACAACGCCGTGTTGGGACCCGACTGTGTAGTTGCGGGTGCGTCGGCAGTTGGTGGCAGTACCGTGCTCGGGCGCGGAGTCGTCTTGGGCGGACAGGTCGGCGTCACCGACCACGTTAGGCTCGGCGACGGGGTGCGGATCGCCGGGGGCTCGAGCGTCCTTAAAAGCGTCCCGGCAGGTGAGGTGTGGGCGGGGTACCCGGCGCGGCCTCACCGCCGCTGGGTACGCGAACTTTACCTTTTAGGCAAGCTCGAGACCATCTGGAAACAGCTTAAGGGCGTGAAAGGCGCGCATGATTAGCGGGTACGGCCTCCATACCGGCGCACCGTCGTGGGTACATCTGCATCCGGACCCGGGCGGCGTACGCTTTCGGCGCGGTAAAGAGGAGATTCCGGCGCAGCTCGAGTACGTGACCGATACGCGGCGCAGCACCACTCTCGGCCGGGGCGGGTACCAGGTCACGACGGTCGAGCATCTGCTCGCGGCGCTCGCGGTGCGCGGTTGGTGGTCGGGGCTGGTGATCGAAGTGTCCGCCGACGAAGTACCGATTTTAGACGGCTCCGCCGCGCCCTGGCTGGCGCTCCTGGACAGCCTCGGTACGCCGCCACTTGCGCCGCCGGGGTTTGTCGTCGGTCACGCCTTCTCACTTCAGCAGGGCGACACGCACTGCCGCGTCCTTCCCGGAGGGCCTGAACTCTGCGCTGAAATCACTTTTGAGCACCCGGCCATCGGTCGGCAGCGGTGGTGCGGCGGCCCGGACAGCTACGAAACGCTCCTCCACGCCCGAACATTCGGCTTTTTAAGCGATCTGGAAAAGCTGCGCGAAAGCGGCCTCGCCACCGCTGCCAGCTTGGAAAACGCTGTCGTCTACGGCGACGACGGGCCGATGACGACGCTGCGCGTCCCCGACGAACCCGTCCGGCATAAAGCGCTCGACGCGCTCGGCGACTTTTACCTGCTCGGGCGACCCCTGTTGGGGCAGCTCGAGGTCGTCCGGGGTTCCCACCGCGCGCATGTCGGCTTCGCACGGGCACTTTTACGCGAAGCTATGTTACTCTCACTCTTGCCTTCGCCTGCGGGCGAACCCGGGGAGTTACCTTGACGACACAGACGCGACGCCAACTCGTAGGTAAACAGTGATCCGTTACATAACGACAGGTGAGCAGTGAAACGCCTCCGCGTCGCCGTCATCGGTTTCGGGGTGATGGGTAAACATCACGCGGGTGTCTACGCCGCGCTGCCCCACACCGACCTCGTGGCTATCGTCGACCCGAGCGCGGAGCGCCGCGCCGAAGCGACCCAGCGGTTTGCCGTCGCGACCTATCTTGACGTCGCCTCGCTGTTACGCGCCGAAACGCTCGAGGCTGACCCCAATACTGCACTAGGCGCTGCACGCGGCACTGTGCTCGACGCTGCGAGCGTCGCCGCGCCGACGAGCCGCCACTGCCGCATAACCGAACAGCTTTTAGGGGCGGGCGTTCACGTGATGGTCGAGAAACCGGTCGCCAGCAGCGTTCCCGAAGCCGAAAAGATGGCCGCGCTCAGCCGTGAGCGGGGTCTCATCTTGCAAGTCGGGCATATCACCCGGTTTTATCAAGCGGTCGAACTGCTCGGCGAACGGATCAGCGAGCCCTACCTTATCGAAGCACGGCGGCTGACCCCGAACGCCCGTATTCAAGATGTCGGCGTCATCTTAGACCTGATGATTCACGACATCGACATCGTGCTGGGTATCGTTCCTCACGCGATTCGGAGCGCCCACGTGTCCGGGCATATCTTAAGCGAGACCGGACACGAAGACGTCGCCGCCGCACAGATCACTTTCGAAAACGGCTGTATTGCCCGCTTTTTGGCTTCGCGCGTCGCGCCCGACGCCGAACGCACGCTCGTCATCGCCGAAAGAAAGCAGACGCTCCGGGTTGACTTCGGCAAAGAGCCGCACACCGAGGTGTCGGTTTACCGGCCCGTCGCCGAAGGTGCCGGACACGCTGCCGGACACTCCGAAATCCAGATGGACAGGCTGATCGTCCACGAAGACAACCCCCTGCGGCGCGAGCTCGAGCACTTTCTCGCCCGGATTCGCCGCCGTACGCCGCCGATCGGCACCTTAGACGACGACCTGCGCGCTCTGCAACTCGCAACGCAGCTCGTCACCGATCTCCATGTGCAAATTCGCGCGCAGAGCGGCCTCACCCGGCAGGTGGTACCCGCGTGAGCGTCGCTCCGACAAGCCCGCCCGATCTGCGCGCCCTGCTGCCGCACCGTTATCCCTTTTTGCTGGTAGACGCCTTCGTCTCACAAGAAGGTGACACGTTCGAGTGCCGTAAAAACGTCTCGTTTAACGAACCCTTTTTTCAAGGTCACTTCCCCGGTGAACCGGTGATGCCGGGTGTTTTGATCATCGAAGCGCTCGCGCAGGCGTCTGCGGTCGGCCTAGCGGTACGTGAAGGTTGGACCGGCCCAGGCGCAGAGCCACCGGTTGAACCACGGGTCGGCTACCTTGTCGGGATCGACGAGGCCAAGTTCAAACGCAAAGTCGTACCCGGCGACGTGTTGCGGCTCATCGGCCGTATCGTGCTCTTTCGCCGCCGCCTCTGCCGCGTCGAAACGCAGGCGTTGGTCGGTGATGAGGTCGTGGCCGAGGCGGTCTTATCGTTCGTTTTCGCCGCGTGAGCTGACCATTTTATGAGCGCCTTAGCGACCGTTCACCCTTCAGCCATCGTTGCGCGTGACGCCGAACTCGGTGAGAGCTGTCTTATTGGGCCGTTTGTCGTGATTGAAGCGGGTGTCCAGGTCGGTGAAAACGCCGTCATCCAGACCGGCAGCGTGCTGCATACCGGGAGCCGCGTCGGAGCCGGGTGCCGGGTCGGGCCTTACGCAGTGGTCGGCGGGAGGCCGATGGACACGGCGTTTCGCGGCGAGCCGAGTTTGGTGGTGTTGGAGGCGTGCGTGACACTACGCGAGTTTGTCACCGTCCACCGGGCAAGCGGCGAGGGGAATGAAACGCGAATCGGGACAAATACCCTCGTGATGTCGTCGGTACACGTCTCGCATAACGTACAGGTCGGGCGAAGCTGCGTGCTCACCACGCAAGTTCAGCTCGGCGGGTACGCGCAGGTCGGCGACTACGCAGTGCTCGGTTCGACCGCGATTTTGCATCAGCACGGCCGTATCGGGGCGCACGCGATGTTCGGGGCGGGCAGTGCAGCGAACCGCGACGTGCTGCCCTACAGTATGGCCCGGGGTAATCCGGCGCGGCACTACCGCCTCAACCGGGTCGGGCTCGAGCGGCGCGGCGTCACCGGCGCGCGCTACGGTGCGCTCGAGCGGGCCGTACGCGCGTTTCGCCGCCGGGACTGGACTACGCTGGCAGACCTCGCCCTCGTGAGTGACGACGTACAGCGAATGCTCGAGTTCAGCGCGTCGTCCAAACGAGGGCTCTGTGCGTTCGTTTAGAAACGTATGATCCAGTGACGACCTCCGGCGACGTCATTTTGGTCAGCAACGGCCCCGGCGAACTCTATACCTGGGTCCGCCCGGTACTTGCCGAACTGCGGCGACAGGCTCCGGCGCGGCGCGTGACGGTCAGCCTCATCCCGTGTCAGTTCGCCAGCGGGAGTGAGACAAAGATCGCCGAGACTTTCGGAGCCGATAAGGTCACGAGCCCGAAAGATTTTTTAGGGTTGATGACCGGAAGCCGTGCGGTGTTCGGAGCGCAGGCCGGAACGGTACTCGGACTCGGCGGCAGCGCCGACCTCGCGCTGAGGCTCGCCGAAAAGCTGCACGCTCCGGCCTACCGCTACTCTTTCGTCCCGTACTGGCACAAAAAACTTCAAGCATTATTTGTCGATTCGCCGCGCACCGCGCAAAGGGCGCGACTCTTGGGCGCACCGGGCGGGCGCACCGAAATCGTCGGCAACCTCGTCGCCGACGCGGTGGAGCTGAGTGAACCCATCACGGACAGCGGTTCACCGCATATCGTGATGATGTGCGGTTCTCGGGACGGTTTTGCCGTTCACATCATCCCTTTTATGCTGGCGCTCGCCGACGTGCTCCATACGCACTACCCGAACGCCCGTTTTGTCTGGCCGGTCAGCCGCTTGCTGAGTGGCGAGGCGTTGGAGCGGGGCATTTCGGGCGCTGACAAAGACACGCTCGGCGGGATTGCCGGAAAACGTGTGGGAGACGCGGTCATCACGCCGAGTGGGGCGAGACTCGAGCTGACCCCCGAAAACACCCGCTACGCGCATATGCGCGCCGCCGACCTCGCCGTGACGATCCCCGGGACCAACACCCTCGAGCTTGGGATTGCCGGAGTACCGTCGGTCGTGCTGCTGCCGCTCAACAAACCCGAAGTCATTCCGCTCGAGGGTCCCGGACACTGGCTCTCGCTGCTGCCGCTGCTAGGCCCCAGCCTAAAACGCCGCGCGGTGCTGCTCGCTGCGCCGCACCTACCGGTGAGTTTGCCGAACAACCTGAGCGGCGAAAAGCTGATGGTAGAGCTCAAAGGCACCCTCACGCTAAAAGGTGTGCTGGCTGAGGTTTTGGGTCTTATAGAGGATGAACCCGAAAGAAAGCGGCGGCGCGAGCGGCTGCTGACGACCATGCCGAGACCGGGTGCTGCCACCAAACTCGTCACGCGGCTTTTAGAATAAACCCTGTGACGCTCCCCAAACTCCTTTTGCCGCGCGGCGCGCTGACCCTCTGGGGTGCGCTGGCCGCCGCTGTCAACGCGCTCGTCCGGGTCGCCGTCGCGCCGCTGCTCGTTCAACCGCTTTTAGACCAGGTCTTCGTTCGTGGCAACTTCGACGCGCTGACGCGGGTTCTGTGGCTCGGGGGCGGGGTGTTGCTCTTGGGCGCGGTCGCACTCTGGGCACAAGACGCGGTGTTCGGTACCCTCGCCGCACGGACGGCGGCGGCGTGGCGGCGCGGGCTCTACCGGACGCTGCTGGGCCAAAAGGAACGCGGTGCGGAGAAGACGAGCGGCGGCCTCACCGGGCGCGTGTTAGCCGACCTCGCTCAGGTCGAAGCGTTTCTACAGGTCGGCCTCGGCACGTTTATCGCCGAATCGCTAACGCTGCTCCTGAGTTTCGCATATCTGCTCTACGTCAACCCCGGCGCGACGCTGCTCTTGCTCGGCTTGTCGCTGCCGCTGGCTGGAGCGCTCCTGTGGGCGGGCGGGTTTATCCGGCGGCGGAGTTTGCAAACGCAGGGGCTTTTGGAGGAGACGAGCGCGCACTTGCAAGAAGGGCTCGCGCAGCTCGAGGTCGTCCGCGCGTTCGGTTTGGAAGGGTTTTTGCTCGGGCGGTTTGAAAAAGCAAACGTCGGCGCAGCCAGGGCGCAGGCGAGCCGTACCCGCTGGGCCGCGCTGCAAACCCCGCTCGCGCAGGCGCTCGGATTTGCCGCGCTCGCCGGACTTCTGCTCTATCTGACGCGGAGCGTTCAAAACGGCGCGATGAGTCTGGGTGAGGTCGGTGCGTTCGTCACCCTTTTGGCTCTGCTGTCAACCCCCGCGCAGCTTTTACCGAGAGCTTACGCCCATCTGCAGAGTGCGCGGGCGGGCGCGGCGCGGCTTTTAGAACTCCGTGACTTGGGGCCTGCACCCGCTCCGCCGACGCCCCGGCCTCTCCCCCCACGTCTACCGGTGATGCAGCTTTCCGGCGTAACGTTCAGGCGCGACTATGAGACTGTTTTAGACGACCTCACCCTCGAGCTGAGCGGCCCCGCCCTCATCGCCCTGACCGGGCCGAGCGGCGGCGGTAAGACGACGCTCCTCAAGCTGCTGCTAGGTCTACTGAGGCCGACCGGCGGCACCGTCACCCTGGCGGGCACCAACCTGTCACGTTACCCGGACGCTGAGCGTCAGCGCCGCGTGGCCTACGTCCCGCAAGAAACCCTCCTTTTCCGCGCCAGTTTACGCGACAACCTGACGCTCGGCGAACCCTTCTCCGACGAAACTCTCTGGCGCGTGCTCAGGGAGGTCGGTTTGGACGAGACCGTGCGGGCGCGCGGCCTTGAAGCCGTTCTTGCCGAGAGCGGCGCAGGGCTTTCCGGTGGACAGCGGCAGCGTTTGAGTGTTGCCCGCGCCCTCCTGCGAAACCCCGACGTCCTGCTGTTAGACGAACCGAGCGCCAGCTTAGACGACGAGAGCGAAAGGGTTCTCGTCAGGGTACTGCAAGCACAGGCGAAAACGCGGCTCGTCGTGGTCGTCGCGCACCGTCCGGCGTTAGGGAAGGCGGCAACGCGGGTCCTCAGGCTCGAGCGCGGTCAGCTCTTAGAGTCCCAAACCGTCCCCGCAGAGATAACAGTATGAACTACGACCCCCTCGCCGAGCTGTACGAGCTGCAATACCGCAACTACCGCGACGACCTGCCCTTTTACACCCGTTTGGCGGACGACTACGGCGGCCCGGTGTTAGAACTCGGCGCAGGCACGGCTCGAGTCTCAGCGGCGCTCGCAAAGGCCGGTCATGAAGTCGTCGCGCTCGAGCCCTCCGCCGAAATGATTAAACGCGGTCAAGCTCGCTTGAAAGCCGAACGTCTGAGCGGCGTCACCTATGTTCAGGATGATATGCGTTCGGTTCGATTAGACCGGCAATTTCCACTCATCATCGCCCCCTTCAATACTTTGATGCACCTCTATACATTATCCGACCAAGACGCAGCGTTGCAGATTGTACGGGCGCATTTAGCACCCGGCGGGCGTTTCGCTTTCGACCTCTACACGCCCAATTTCAACGAACTGGGCGTGCTGCGGCTCGAGCCCGAATGGGCTGACGTGGGCGGAGAGAACAGCGAGCTGTTTTTACTCCAAACCCACGACCCCGACGCGCAAACCCTGACCTCGCACTATTTTTTAGACACGACCGATGAGACCGGGATTTTGCAGCGGCAGCGCAGTACCCTCACGCAGCGGTACTTCTACCGCTTTGAACTCGAGCGCGCCCTCCAGCAAAACGGGTTTACCCGGTTTCAGTTTTACGGCGACTTTAGCCGAAGCAGGTTTCACGCCCACGCGCCACACCTGATCGTTGTTACGTCGTAGTTGTCGTTACGTCGTAGTTGACATCCGGTAAAAGTCTGTACCGGCTTCAACCTTAGCGATAACCTCGAGCAGCTCTAAAGGTTTGTGGATCACGTAGTCCGGAACCTCGAGGTCACTCTGCGGCACTTTCGAGCGGCGCGGCGACCAGTCGGGCCAAACACTCGTGATGCCCAGCGCGTTTGCCCCTCCAATGTCACGCCTCAAGTTATTACCGATCATCAAGACGTTTTTGTATTCATCTTTTTGAACGCCCAGTTGCCTGAGCGCATACTGAAACATCTCTGGATGAGGTTTTTCCACGCCCAGCGTTTCAGAAATAGCTACCGCGTCAAATAATTCAAAGAGCCCGTAATGACCGAGAACGTGGCTAAAGCTGGCAGCGGAGCCGTCAGCTATGAGCGCCAGCGGATATCCCAGCGACTTGACCTGCCGAACGGTCTCGGCCGCGCCGTCTATCAGCTCGGCAAAAACCACGACGTCTTGTCCAAGCTCCGTCGCTTCATCGGCCAGCGTGTCCCCTGAGTCGAAGCAGACAGCTCTGATAATATGTGCCACGCCCTCACCTCTTTAGAAAAATTTCGCCCCGAAAAACTTATGCAACCCAAAGTCGGCTTACCTACAGTCGTGACCGTAGCCGTGACCCGTACGGTAAGGGGTTAAACAAATCTACTTGCGCTGAGCAGCCTCGAGGTCCCGGAGCTGCAAATCGAGTGCGCCGACCGATATCTGAATCTCCCACACCGACAGGCCGAGCGACACCATCAGCAGCAGCAAACTTAGCGCGAACACCCCCTGGGCGGCGAGCATCAGCCCGAAAAAGAGCAGGAACATACAGAAGACGCAGCCGAAAAAGCTGGCGACGCCGAGCGCCTGCATCGCGCGGATCAGCCGGACGCGCAGCCGCAGGTTGACGATCTGCCCGAGCACCGTCTCCTCATGGCCATCCAGATAACGCCCGTGAAGTTCACGGATTAGTTTGGCAAGCGTTAAAAAGCGGTTCGTGTAGGCCAGCAGAAGAAGCGAAATTGCCGGGAACAGCAGCGCGGGGGTAGTCAGCTCGAGTCTCATGACTTTAAGGGTTGGGGGCCTCGAGTAACCCAAAATCAGGGCGCGACAGCACCGCGAACGTGCCAAGTGACCAACTTTGCCAGAAGGTAAAAGGGTCAACCTTGTTATGTGCAGCAACGAAGCACGTGTTAATTCTACCATGGGCAACGAGAGCGACGGTTTGCGTGGGGTAGGGCTCGAGCGCACGTTCAACCGCCCGAGTAAAACGCCGTAGAGCCTCGTTCGCGCACTCATTCCCAAAGCTGCGTTTGTCAGGCTCACGAAAAAGCAGTTTGACGGCAGCCTCAAAAGCAGCTGGAGTACTTAAATAGGGTTCACCGCTGATGTCATGCTCATGCAGTTCGGGTGCGCTACGGCGCGGCACACCGAGCGCTTCAGCGACGAGGCGTCCCGTCTCGGCGGCTTTGGGTTCGTCGCTCGTAATCACCACGCTCGGATCGTACCGGCGGAGCTGCTCGGCTAAAAGAAGACTTTGCGCTCTCCCCTGTTCACCTAAGAGCCAGCGTTTAGCGGGTACATCCGGCCGGACGTCAGGAAGCGCATGTTTGACGAGGAGCAGGTGAGCCACGGCTAACCGAGGGCGCTTAGTGCCGCCGTCAAACCTTGCCCCGGTGATACGTCCTGACCTAGCTCGAGCAAAATTTCTCCCAACGCCGCCACAATCGTCAGGGCGTCGTAACGGTCGGCGTAGCCCATCACCGAAGGCCGGAATAAAACGGGTTTGGCGTCGTCTTGACCTCCGGCAATCCGCATCCCACGGGCGCTAAAGCCCTTTACGATGTCGGGGGCAGCGACCCCTTCCGGCGCGTAGAGCGCCGCCGTCGCCGCACTAGGACGCTCCGCGTAGGGTTTGCAGCCGAGCGCGGCGGCCCCTGCAAGAACCGCAGCGTTAAGCGTTTCACGCCGTTGCCAGACGTTTTCCAGACCCTCTTCCAAAAGCATAGTTAACGCAATCCCCAACCCCGCCACCAAACTCACCGCAGGCGTATAGGCCGTCTGCCCTTCGCGCTGCTGAAGACGCTCTTTGCGCAAGTCGAGGTAAAAGCTCGGCAAGAGGTTTTCAGACCTAGCCCAAGCCCGCTCGGAAAGCCACGCAAACGCGAGCCCCGGCGGGGTCATCAGTCCTTTTTGGCTTCCCGAAAAAATCCCGTCCAAACCCCAGTCTTGCGGGCGCAACTCGGCGACGCCTAGGCTCGTCACCGTATCGACTAGAAGAAGCGCGTCCGGCACGGTTTCTTTAACAACTTCGGCAATGGCCTGAACGTCGTGCAAGACGCCTGTAGACGTTTCCGAATGGGTGGTCATGACAGCTGCGGCGTCCGGATGACGCTGTAAAAGCTCTCGTACCGCTTTAGGGTGGGCAGTCCGGCCCCAAGGTAGCGTCAGCTCGGCAACTTCAAAACCGTAGTGCCGCGCCAGCTTGACCCAGCGCTCACCGAACTTGCCCGCATTGATACCGACGACCTTCGCACCTTTAGGTACACACGCCAGCAGTCCAGCCTCAAAGCCAGCCGTCCCGCTCCCGGCGAGAATCAGCACGTCGTCGCCGGGAACGCAGGCGACTGCCGCGAGTTTGTCTCGAGTCCGGAGAAACAAAGCCTTGAACTCAGGCGTGCGGTGATGCAGCACCGGGCGGCCCACAGCTTCCAAAACCTGTGGCGGCACCTCGACGGGGCCGGGGGCGTACAGTCGCTTCTTGAACATCACAACTCCGCCATCAGAGCCGCACTACCGTCAGGCTTGCCAGCACGTTCGGTAGGCCGCGCAGCACCTCTAAAACACTTTCCGGCGGTTCGTTGTCGAGTCCGAGCGCGAAGATGGCAAAACCGTCGTCGCCGACTCTCGAGAGCTGCATCCCCGAGATGTTCACGCCCGCGTCACCTAAAACCGTGCCGACCTTACCGACTGCGCCGGGACGGTCGTAGTTCGTGCAAATCAGCATGGTGCCTTCGGGCCGGAGTTCGATAGGATAATCGTCAACCGAGACGATCCGTGGCTCCGTTCCTAAAACGGTTCCGCCAACACTAAAATTCCCCTCGTCTGTGTTGAGCTGTACGTGCACATGTGAGGTGTAGCCACGACTTCTTGAAGCCGTGACCTTCGAGACGCGGATGTCGCGCTCTTTGGCAATCGAGGGCGCGTTGATGTAGTTCGGCGCTTCGTCCAAAATGGGCTCCAAGAGCCCTTTCGTTACCGCGACAGCCACCGGGTCGGGATCACGCGGAAAGGTACCGGAAAACTCGATTTGCAACTCGCGCATCCGGCCCAAAGAAAGCTGCGCGACGAGCTTGCCCAGAGCCTCACCGAGTTTGAGGTATGGTCCCAGCACCGCCATCACGTCGGGGGCCAGGGCGGGCGCGTTGACCGCGCCGCGTGAAAGATCGCCTTTTAGTGCGAGCGCCGTGCGTTCTAGAATCTCTGCGCCGACCCTCGCCTGCGCCTCGGCAGTGTTCGCGCCTAAGTGCGCGGTCAGGACGACGTTGTCGAGGGCTAAAAGAGGGTTGTTGGGTGAGGGGGGCTCGAGCACATACACATCCAACCCTGCCCCAAAAAGACGCTTTTCCGTGAGCGCCGCGAGCAGCGCCGCCTCGTCGATGATGCCGCCCCGCGCCGCATTGACGACCACCGCGTCTTGCGGGAGCCGCGCCAACTCCGCTGCTCCGATAATGCCCTGCGTTTCTTCAGTCAGCGGTGTGTGAACAGTTAAAAAGTTCGAGCGCGGGAGCATCTCGCTCAGGTCGTCAACCAACTCGACCTTGAGGTCGGCGGCGCGTTGCCGCGAAATATATGGGTCGTACGCCAACACCGTCATTCCGAGACCCTGCGCCCGCCTCGAGACCAACGAGCCGATACGACCCAAACCGACGATACCGAGCGTCGCGTCTTTGACCTCGCGGCCTAAAAACTTGCGGTCCCAGGTACCCAAGCGAATCTGTTTGTCCGAGCGGCTGACGCCGCGCGCCGCCGAAAGCATCAGCGCAACCGCCAGTTCCGCCGCCGAAACGTTGTTCGATTCAGGAGCGTTTAAGACCAAGATGCCCCGGCGACTCGCCGCCTCTAGGTCGATATTGTCCACCCCGACGCCGCCCCGCCCGATCACCTTGAGGTTTGTAGCGGCGCGTATCAGTTCAGCGTCTACTTGCGTGCGGCTGCGGGTAATGACGGCGTCGTAGCTGCCGACCAACGCTAACAGGTCGCTGCGCGAGATACCTTCGTGGTAATCCACCTGTACGCCCTCATAGGTTTTATCGCCGAGTTGAATCGTATCTGTAACGAGGACTTTATAAGCCATACCCGCGAACTATACCCTGTCTGTCCGCTTTACACTGCCCTGCACTGTTACGCGCAGCAAGAACGTGTAGCCCAAGGCTACAGCGGAGCTGAAGCATAAGAAGCCAAAAGTCAACATTCTCTAAAGGTCTCTTGCATTTCGGGTCGCGTGTGGTCAAAGATAACAGAGACGCCCGCGTAGGGGGAATCAGTATGCCTAAGCGTATTTTAACGTTCTGTATAGTTCTTCTGGGCTTCGTGTCAGCTCAAACGCCCGAAGATGTTTACGGCGTCTGGCAGGGCAGTATCGAGATACCCGGTCGTCCGCTCGAGGTCGTAGTGACGTTGGGAGCTGAAGGAGAAGCGCTCACAGGCAGCATCGACATCCCGGCGCAGGGCGCAGCAGACTTGCCGCTTAAAGATGTCACGCTCGAGGGTGACGCGCTCAGCTTTGTGATTGACGGCGTAGACGGCGACCCGACCTTTGACGGCACCGTAGCAGACAAAACGTTTACCGGTACGTTCAGCCAGAGTGGGCAAAGTTTTCCCGTCACGCTGACGCAAGGCGAAAGCGCAGATACCACGGTTACCGAACCTATGGCAGCAGAAAATTACCAAGACCCCGAAGGTCGCTTCGACGTGCCGATACCGACAAACTGGACGGTTGAAGAAAACAAGGGTTACACGACCCTACTGAGTCCCGAGGGCGACATTCACGTTCATCTGCTGACGCTTTCAAAAACAAACCTCGAGACTGCCGTAAAACAGGGCTGGGGGAAGGTCGAACCGGATTTTGCACTTGAGCCCGGCGACCCGCTCGAGCCGCCCTCGGCACCAGGCATCGAAAAAACGCTCGTCATCAATTACGATGGCGGCGACCGGATTGCCCAAGCCTTTGCCCAGCTTTATAACAAAACCGCCTATCTGCTGCTCTTTGACGGCGACCTCGCAGCGCTGCAACGCCGGGGCGCACAGGTCAATATCATCGCGTCAGGATTTGAGATTAGTGGGCTCGAGACTGACGACCTGACGGGGATAAAACCTCTTACGGTAGATGAAACGGTTACGGGTGAACTCGAGGCCTACGTCAAAGGCGCGCTGAAGCGCTTCGGCATTCCCGGCGCGGCGGTGGCTATCGTCCAAAACGGAGAAATCGTCTACGAAGGCGGTTTCGGCGTCAAAAGTATGGGTGGTGACGACCCTATCACTGCCGACACGAATATGATGATCGGTTCGACCGGTAAATCTTTGACGACCATGCTGATGGGAACCCTCGTAGACGACGGCTCGATGACTTGGGACGAGCGCGTAAAAAAGGTTTTGCCTGAATTCAGTGTGTCCGACCCCAAGCTTTCAGAAACCATGACCCTGCGTAACCTCGTGTGCGCCTGTACCGGCGTACCGAGACGTGACTTTGAACTTATCTTTAACGCCGATACGCTGGGCGCGGAAGAGATTGTCGAATCGCTTAAGACGTTCTCTTTTTTTACCGACTTCGGCGAAGCGTTTCAGTACAGCAATCAGCTGGTCGGAACTGCCGGATACGCTGCTGCCGCCGCTGACGGAGCCTCATGGGGCGAGCTGTACACGGGCTATCTACGGTCGTTGCAAAAGCGCGTGTTAGACCCTGTCGGGATGAAAAACACGACCCTTTCGCTGCCCAAGGTCAAGGCGCGCGGCGACTACGCGCTGCCGCACAGCCTCACACTGAGGGGCCGGAACGAGCCTTTTTCGGTTGACCTCGAGCAGCTCCTCTTACCCGTTGCCCCCGCCGGGGCGCACTGGTCTACAGCGCACGACATGGCGCGTTACCTCATCACTGAACTGAACGTCGGGGTCGCCCCGAACGGCGTGCGCGTCGTGTCGGAAAAGAACTTACGGACGACCTGGGAACCTCAGGTCGAGGTCAGCGCCGATACGAGCTACGGTCTAGGCTGGTTTATCGGCGACTACAAAGGGCTCGAACTCACCCAACACGGCGGCAACACCTTCGGTTTTACGTCGGATTTTGCCTTTTTACCGGATGTAGCCCTCGGCATCGTCGTGCTCACGAACGCGCAGGGCACGAACGCGTTTAACAGCGCGGTACGCGAGCGGCTCTTTGAACTTGTCTTCGAGCAGGAGCCGGAGGCCGACAAGCAAGCTACGTTCAGCTTTAGCGAGATTGCCAAAGAACTCGAGAAGGTTTCAAATAATCTGCGGCCGCTAGACATGACGGTCGTAACGCCCTACTTGCGGAGCTACCAAAACGACGCGCTCGGTGAGGTAAATTTACGTTTGGACGGCGACAGCGTTGTGTTTGGCAGCGGTGAGTTCGCCGTGCCGCTCGTTGCCGAGGCCGAAGGCGACGTTCGTTATCTCCTCAACGGCCCACCGATAGCCGGAGCAGAACTCAAGTTGACCGGCAAACGTGACGCGCCGAGCCTTACCATCGGCGAAGGTGCGGTGAAGTACGTGTTTAAGCGGCTCGAGTAACCTTTTTAACCTCTGTACCAGGGCGACTTTCAAGCTTGAGGTCGCCGTGCTCTAACTTTTACATCCTCGGCAACCGCTAAACTTAGATTTATGGAAAGACCCACCCTCGAGTTACAAAAACTCCGCGCGCACTTTGCGCCGCACATCTTCGAGCGGGGTCAGCAGTATCAGCGGAGCGGCGAAGTTTTGAACCTCACACTGCGCGGAGATACGGTGTCAGCGGGCGTACAGGGCAGCGACACCAAGCCTTACCGGGTCACGCTCGCACTTTCCGAAGATGACATCGTAGACGCTGACTGCACGTGTCCTTACGGCGAGAACTTCGGCGACCTCTGCAAGCACATCGCGGCGGTCGCGCTCGAGTACTACTTCTGGCCCGAACACATCGTCAGCGAGGCCAGCGTCGGTGAACTTTTGGAACCGTTAGGCAAACATGACCTGCGCGGCGCGTTGGAACACCTGCTCACGCTTTACCCTGAAACGATAGACGAACTCGAGCTTTACTTGCAAAAGGCGCAGGCACAGAAAGAAGCTGAGCAGAAAACCCAGCGCCCGGATTTGGAGCCGGATAGTCTGGTTGAGGCGACGCTCGACACCCGCTTGTTTGAAAAGCTGATGCGAACAGCGGTGCGCAGCACAGGTCACGACTGGGACGGTTTTCCTGAATATGGTGAAGTCTACAAGGTCATCGGGGAGATCAAACCGTTTCTGGAACGCGCCGCCTACCAAGGCGCGCTGGCGCTTTGCGAAGCTCTTCTCAACACCTTTATAAACGAGGTTAACAGCACCGAAGACATGTACGAGGGCATCGGGTTTAGCGACGAAGGGATTTTTGGCGACTTCGACAGGTGTCTGACTGAAGCTGTTTTAGGGTTGCAGTTAAACGGTCGCTTAAACGGTGCCGAGCGTAAACGTCTGCTGCATAAGGTGTTCACCTGGAACGACCAGATCGGCAACGAGTGGAGCAGCCCGAGCCTCAGCATGACGGCGCACGCGCTGGCGGAAGGTTTTCAGACCCGTGATGAGGAAACTGAAGAATTGCTGACTGAGGTAGCGAGGCTCGAGCTTGGCAAGGCCGACAAAGCCACCTATAGCGAAATTCGACTGCGGGTGTTGCGGGCGACGGGCCGAAGCGGTGAAGCGCTAGCGTTTGCCAAAACGACCGGGCAGGGCGCAGGGTATCTGATGGTGCTGCTCGAGCAGGGAAAACTGAGTCAGGTCATGAGCGAGTACCGGGAGCACCTCAAAAACGAACGAGACGCGCTCTCGGTGGCGCAACAGCTCGCGGACGACCATCCTGAAGAAGCTTTGGACGTAGCACAGTACAGTTTACAACACGGGTTAGCTCGAGCTGCAGAGCCTTCGGTACAAGAAGACCGCTTGCGCGAACTTGGGCTCGTATTTCTTTCCGCCGATAATACCCCGAACGACCGCCTCGCTCTCGCCTCGTTTACCAAAGGTTTGGCGGCTCGTTCAGGTCACTATCAGGCTACTCTGGACGCCAGCCTTACCGAGTTCGAACTCTCGGCCAGTTTGCCGCGTTACGAAGCGTTACGAAACCTGACCGGCGCGGATTGGCTGAGAGTTCAGGCGCAGCTGTTTACGAACTTGAGAAGCGCGGATTACCCGAACTACCACGCGGCAGCGGACATCTTTTTGAAAGAAGGTTTGGCCGAGGATGCGGTAGGGGTAGCCTCGAGGTTTTCCCACGACGACCAGCTGCTGCAAAAAGTTATGGGCGCGGTGACAAATACGCACGCTTCGTGGGTGATTGCCAGCGCCTGCGAACGGGCCGAACCGATTATGGACGGGGGCCGGTCGAACCATTACGGCAGCGCCGCACAGTGGTTGGACTACGCGAAAACGGCGTATGGTGCAAGCGGACGAGAAGCAGAGTGGCTGGATTACATTGTGGGTCTACGCGATAAGCATAAGCGTAAGTACAAATTGATGGGGGCGCTCGAGGGTTTGTAGCCGTCGATCATCAGAACCGCCTAGCGCCGCCTGACGATGCCCTTGGGTAGCGGCAAACCGTAAGTCAACAGCCCTGCCGAGACGAACAGCGTCGTCGCGATGAAGTAGAGGTTCGGCAGCGTCCCGAACGACACATCGGTAAAAAGCGCCCATATGCTCAGGAGCAAAACGTGACCGGCGAGTAGCAGGAGCGGCAGCAACGCAGCGCGGCGGGCGTCGCGGCGGTAGAGGCGCGGCCCGAAGCGGAAGATAACCGCAGCGAGCATTAGTTCCAAGAATCCGAAGACAAGGCTACCGAGAACGGCTTGATATTCGCTCACCGCCCAGACGAGGGAATAGCTCAGGTGAACAGCCCACGGCAACGCGGCAATGACGACCGCCTCGGGTGTCCGTTCGGGGTAACTGCGGCGCACGAGCAAGCCAAGGGCGAGACCTGCGAGGATGAAGAAGAAGCCGAAGCGTAAAAGGAGGGTCATAACAAGATACCGGCTCGAGCATACAACGCCTAACTATGGTGTGACTATGGCGTCCAGTGGTACAGAAGCCGGACGCCACACAGTTTAAGAACGGAGGGTAGCGAAAAACTCACGTAGGTCGTTAACGAGTAGTTCGGGTTCCTCGAGTGCCGCAAAGTGTCCACCCTGCGGCAGCTCCGTCCAACGCTGGATGTTGAAAAAGCGTTCACCAAACTCTCGGGGGGCGGGAACGATGTCTTTGGGAAAGATGGCGACCCCGGTCGGTATCTCGATACGCTTACCAGCCTCCTCGGACGCCTCGTCTTGGCCAACGTAAGGGAGAAACGATGAACCGATGGTTTGAGTGGCCCAATAGATGGTGAGATTGGTCAGCAGTTCATCTTTGGTAAAGCGCTTTTCTACGTCGCCGCCGCAATCGCTCCAGGCGCGGAACTTCTCGATAATCCAGGCTGCCAGCCCTACCGGGGAATCATTAAGGCCGTAAGCGGCAGTTTGTGGCTTGGTGCCCTGAAGGAGGGCGTAAGCTCTCTCTTGCATACTAAATGTCTCACCCGCTTGAAGATATTCTTGCTCGGCTTTCGATAACTCTTTTTGCAGCAAGATAAACCGGTGCCACCAGGGAATATCGGTCAGGTGGATGCCGACAAGTGACGCAGCGTGGCTGAACGCGAGCTGTTCAGTTACACTACCGCCTATATCGCCCCCATGTGCAGCAAATTTCTCGTAGCCAAGTTCAGTCATAAGTCGAGCAAACAGCTCAGCAATACGCTGTCCAGTCATACCCTTTTCGGTTGGACGGTCGGAAAAACCATATCCTGGCATGGAGGGCACTATTACGTCAAACGAGTCTTCGGCGTTGCCACCAAACCGCTCCGGGTCGGTGAGCATAGGGATGACTTTATAAAAGCGGTAGAATGAGTCGGGCCAGCCGTGCGTAAGCAGAAGCGGCGTTGGGTTTGGCCCTTTGCCCCGTTCGTGAATAAAGTGAACGCCGAAGCCGTCAATGTCAGCCTTGAAGTGACTGAATTTGTTGAGGTTGCGCTCGTGTTGACGCCAGTCGTACTGATGTTGCCAGTAGTCAACCAGCTCTTTCATGTAGCCCAAGTTCGTGCCGTAATCCCACGCTGTGCCCTCGACCTCGTTAGGCCAGCGGGTACGCGCCAAGCGTTCTCCGAGGTCGTCTAAAACAGTTTGTGGAATATCGATTTGAAAAGGTTGCGGCTTCATCAGGTCTTCTCCTTCCGAAATTTTGAACCTCTATAAAAAGTATAACCACATGCCCAGTCAGCTCATGTCCGGGTATGTAGCCATCTTTAGCTATAATGCTTTTCGGGATGAACGGCCTAACCTCTTACGCCTTACGCTAGTAGGACGTGCGGCCCTCGAGCAGATTGGATCGCGTCAACGGATTTGGGCAAATGCGCTCGCTGAGGAAATTGGATAGGCTGACCTCAAGCAGGCGCATAAACTTGTAGCGCGTATCACCAAGGCTGTCGCGGGTTCGGACGTTGTAAATGAGAACACACCTAGCGTAATCACAGAAATTTTTTAGATAATCTCCCTAAACGCCACCGCACGGCTCCGACGTTTGAGTTCTTCACGTAGCCGAGCCGCCCACGACGCCTCGAGCCTCGGGTCAGCTTCTAACATCCGCTTGGCCAAATCTCGTGAGCGCTCGATAATCTCGGTGTCTTGCGCCAGATCGCCCAGCACCAAATCCGGCATCCCCGACTGCCGCGTCCCGCGCAGTTCACCGGGGCCGCGCAGCTCGAGGTCTTTTTCAGCAATGATAAATCCGTCCGAGTTCTTTTCAATCACGCCGAGGCGCTGCTGCGTCTTTTTCGAGCGGTCGCCCGCGACCAAAATGCAGTAGCTTGCGTGTTCCCCACGCCCGACCCGGCCCCGGAGCTGATGGAGCTGCGACAAGCCGAAGCGTTCAGCATTTTCAATAATCATCACCGAAGCGTTCGGAATGTCTACGCCGACCTCGATGACGGTGGTAGATACGAGCAGGTCGTACTCGCGGCGGCGAAACGCCTCCATCACCTCGTCTTTTTCCCCTCCGGTCATCTTGCCGTGGAGGAGCGCAATCCGGCAGCCTTCGGGCATGATGGCCCTTAGGTCGTCGAACATCTGCGTCGCCGAGACGATTTCACTCATCACCTCAGCTTCACTCTCTTCGATCAGTGGCGTGACCAGATAGACCTGCCGCCCCTTTTGGATTTCGCCCCAGGCAAAACGGTATACGTCGCGGCGTTTGGCGTCGCTGACGAGCCGCGTTTCAATGCCTTGGCGACCAGGCGGGAGTTCGTCGATGATACTCAGCTCGAGGTCGCCGTAATAGGTCAGGGCCAGCGAGCGCGGAATCGGCGTCGCGCTCATGACCAGCACGTCCGGGCTGTTGCCCAAAAGTTTACGGCGCTGTTCGACGCCGAAACGGTGTTCCTCATCGACAATAGCCAGGCCCAGATTGCGAAAGACGACGCCTTCTTGAATCAGCGCGTGCGTCCCGACCGCTAAATCGGTCTGTGACGATTGCAAACGTTCTCTCGCCTCGCGCCGCTCCTTAAAGCCCGACGAGCCGATAAACAAATCGCACGCCACACCGAGGGGTTGCAAGTACTGCATCAGATTCAGGTAGTGCTGCCGCGCCAGAATTTCGGTCGGGGCCATCAGCGCGGCCTGAAAGCCGTTTTTTACGGCGACATACGCCGCCGCCGCCGCGACTGCCGTTTTACCCGAACCCACGTCGCCTTGAAGCAGCCGCGCCATCTGTTTGGGGTTTTTCATATCGCCCAAAATCTCGTCTAAGACGCGGCTCTGCGCGCTGGTGAGCTTAAAGGGCAGGCTCGAGGCGAACGTCTCTAAATCTTTTTGCTTGACCTTGAACTGCTTGCCGACCAAGGCCGTGTCGCGGTTGAGGAGAACACGCAGCTCGAGAAACAAAAACTCGTCGAACTTCAAGCGCCGTAACGCTGCCGAAAGCGCCTTCTCTCCAGTTGGAAAGTGAATCTCTCGCAGCGCTTCGTCTAATGAAATGAGCTCAAAGCGTTCGACAATGCTTTTGGGTAGATGGTCGGGTACGAGCGGCAGCGCGTCTAACAGCCTGCGCGCCGCCCGCCGCACATACGCTTGACTCAGCCCCTGCGCCCCGCCGTACACCCCGACAATTCGCCCCGACGAGAGCGATTCGGCGTCGTCGTCGATTTCGTGGTGCGCGGCTGAGAGTTCGGCCGTACTGCCGCGCCGTTTGACCTTGCCGGTCACGACGATGCGCTGGCCCGGAAAGAGCTGCTTCTCGAGCCACGCCTGGTTAAACCACACGACTGTGAGCCGCGCCCCATGTGCATCTTCTAAAAAGGCCCGGACGACCGTCATCCCGCTCCGCGCCCGCGTCAGCTTGCGCCCGGTAATTGTCCCGACGACGGTGACGGACTCCTGCTCGCCCAAAGCCGAAAAGCTCGGTAGGGCGCGGCGGTCTTCGTAGCGTTTGGGGTAGTAAAACAAGAGGTCACGGTAGGTCTTAAGCCCCAGCAGGGCGAGTTTTTTGGGGGCGCTCTGACCGACGTTGAGAACGCTGCTATCAAACTCGGCGTCGAGTTGGGCGCTGGCAAAGTCTGTTTGCGCCGCTGCCGTGGGCGCAGGCTCAACCGACCTCCGCGTGGGTCTGACCGGCGACGCGCCGTTAGCTACAGCGTTAGCTGAAGAGGGTGTAAAGACCGGTTCCTCAGGCGGGCCGAGAAGCGTCAGGGCCTGCTCGAGCCGCTCCTCGCGTTCACCGAGCGAAAGTGCGCTGTAGCCGTCCATCAAAGCCCGCACGTCGCCGAACGGCCCGCCAACGGTTTCTAACAGGCGCTCGAGCCCCCCCTTGACCGCCGTATCTTGACAGCCACTCCTAAGCTCGAGGGTCAAAGGCCCCCTTAAGCGATTTCTAAGTTCACTTACCGTCGTCGTCACTCTTCTATTATGAACACACGAAGTTCAAAAGAGGTAACGCTTATGTTGAGTAAACGCCCATACAAGACTTAGCATTTGTCATCTTTCTTATTTTCACCCTGTGGAAGGGTCTCTTTTGAAGGTGTTGTCTTGTAAACTTCGGGATATCTATAGTTAAGTAGCCTAACCCAATTAGTTTTAACTAAACCCAAGGCTTCAAAGCTTGATTTATTGTGTGCTACACGAATCATTTGAAGAACTGCTCTAATTCAAGCTAAATCAGTAGGAGCACTTATGTATTAAAACCATGACAATAGCGAACAGCTATAACTTCAAGCGCGCCAACAAGTTTGTTACAACTTCAGGCGTGGTGGGGGCGAGTCGTCTCAAAGGTCTCAGATCAGAGGGGTACGACGCCGTTGTCAATCTACTCCCGGACGAAAGCAAATACGCTGTCGAAGATGAGCGGAAAATCGTCGAAGAATAAGGCGTAGATTACGTCTATATCCCGGTTGATTTCAAACACCCGACTCTCGCCGATTATGATCGATTTGTCTCAGCAATTGAAGAAGCAAAAGAAGGAAAACTTCATCTCCACTGCGCCGCAAACTACCGAGTCAGCGCCTTCTACGCTCTTTACGCTGAGTCATCCGGTTTATGGAGTCACGCCGAAGCCGAGACTTTTATTCATAGTTTATGGAGGCCGCAAGAGCGCCAAGGCTGGTCCGAGTTCATCGCCAAGGTTAGGGAACGGAACCTTGGCGCATAACAGACGTCTGTTCCACAAAAGCCTCTCACCTAAGGCGTTTACGGCGAATTCGCGGACAGTCCAGATAAGCGACTACTGCGTGCAACCACCGGGCAAGCCGTTTCAAATTCCCTATCTTCTCCAAGGTATAAATCCAGCAAAGCCCAGCTGCAATATCTAAACTTTCACCACAGCCTGCACGCGCGTGAGTTAAGCTAGTAAGCGGAATAAAACATAACGAACAGGAGCAGATATGAAAAGACTGGCTGTTATTTTGATTGCCGCCCTGCTGTCGGTGTCGCAGGCGCAAAAGCTCGAGATTTTTTCGTGGTGGGCGGGCGATGAAGGCCCCGCATTAGAGGCGCTTGTCAAGCTTTATAAGCAGCAAAACCCCGGTACCGAGGTCGTCAACGCGACCGTCACCGGTGGGTCGGGCGTCAACGCCCGCGCCGTCCTTAAAACCCGGATGTTGGGCGGCGACCCACCCGATTCGTTTCAGGTTCACGCCGGTCAGGAACTGATCGGGACGTGGGTCGCGGCCGAGCGGATGGAAGACCTCTCGAGCCTGTTCGAAGAAGAGGGCCTGAACGAAGCGTTTCCTGAAAGCCTCTTAACCCTCATCAGTACCGATAACGGGACCTGGAGCGTTCCCGTCAACGTTCACCGCTCAAACGTGATGTGGTATGTCCCGGCCAAGCTCAAAGAATGGGGCGTCAGCGCGCCGACTTCGTGGGATGAGTTTTTACAGTTGTGCCCGACGCTGCAAGATAAAGGCGTCACGCCGCTTGTCGTCGCTGAACCCTGGACGCAGCAGCACCTCTGGGAATCGGTCGCGCTAGCCGTGTTAGGGCCGGACAACTACGAAGCGCTCTGGTCAGGCGAGCTGGCCTTCGATTCCGAAGAGGCCACCGCCGTGTGGGACACCTTTGGAAAGATTATGGACTGCACGAACGACGACGCGGCAGGACTCTCTTGGCAGCAAGCGACCGACCGGGTCGTCAACGGCGAAGCCGCTTTTAACATCATGGGCGACTGGGCCGCCGGGTACATGACGACGACGCTGGGGCTCGAGCCTGAGACCGGTTTCGGTTGGGCCGCGTCGCCGGGTACGGACGGCAACTTTATCCTCTTAGCCGATTCGTTCGGTTTGCCCGTCGGCGCGCCCGACCAAGACGCGACGATGGCGTGGCTTAAACTTGTCGGGTCTAAAGAGGGGCAAGACACCTTTAATCCGCTTAAAGGTTCCATCTCGCCGCGCCTCGATTCCGACCCGAGTATCTACAACGCGTACTCGAAGTCGGCGTACGAAGACTATAAGAACGACCGTCAGGTCGGCTCGCTCGTTCACGGCGCGGTCGCCAACGAAACATTTATGAGCGAATTCGCCAACGTCTTAGAGGGCTACTTAAGCTCCGGCGACGCCGCGCAAGCTGGGGCCGCCGCGCAAGAACTCGCCACCCGCACGGGTATCGGCGCAAGCTAAGTTTCAGCTTCTAAAGAACGCCGAGTGCCACGCGCCGCTCGGCGTTCTTCTGTGAAGCAGAAACGGGGTAATAATCGTACGGCTGCCGAGTGGTTTTTACGCGGCAGCAGGCTAGGCAGAACGCGTAAGCAGTAGAATCTTTGGTACTTTGTCACGCCTTCTCTTTACGCCAGCTTCGTAGATCCGTAAACGGGCAGCGGCTCGAGCCGACGAAAAAGCGTGACTGTATTTTTCAGGAGAACTATGTTATTAGGAGAACCCCTGTGAAGTTTTCTCGAGACCGCCTTACCGCCGTCCTGATGCTGCTTCCGTCCCTTATCCTGCTCGCTATTTTCGTCTACGGTTTTATCGGTCAGACGTTCTACACTTCGCTCACCAACTGGGGTCAAGACCCCGTGCAGGCGCTCGCACTTAACCCCGTGCTGAAATTTATCGGCTTTGAAAACTATCAGCAGCTCTTTACCGCCGCAAGTCAGGCACGGTTTCGGCAAGATTTGGTCAACACTTTCTTTTTTACCCTCTTCTTTTTGGGTGGCTGCCTCGGGCTAGGTCTGGGTCTCGCTATTTTGTTAGAGCAAAACGTCCGGGGTGAAGCGTTTTTTCGCACCATTTTTCTGTTCCCGATGGCGCTGGCCTTTATCGTGACCGGGACCATCTGGCGCTGGATGTTGCAACCGCAAGGCGGCGTCAATGTTCTGCCGACCGCTATCGGTTTACCTGCCGGGGAGTTTCGCTGGCTTTCGTCACGGGTACAGGTGTGGCAGTTCAACTGGCAGAACTTACCGTTTTTTACCGGCCTCATCGTTTCTATTGTGCTGATTTTCGTGCTTATTGCAGCGTTTCGTAACGGGCGGCGCACACAAGGTACCGTCGTCAGCATCTTGACGCTCGGCCTGTTAGCCTGGACGTTTACCGGCGCACGGAGTACCGTGATTTTAGCCAATCCGGAGGTGCACGGCTTTAATCTAGCTTTTATCGGCATCATCCTGGCGGCGGTCTGGCAGATGTCGGGGTATACGATGGCGCTCTATCTAGCGGGTCTGCGCGGCATTCCCGACGATCTACGTGAAGCGGCCCGGAGCGACGGGGCGAGCGAGTGGCAGCTCTACCGCTTTGTGATCTTCCCCCTGCTAGCCCCGATTACGCTTTCGGCGATGATTATTTTGGGGCACATCAGTCTCAAGATTTTCGATCTGATCTTTGCGATGGCGGGGGCCGATAACGCTACGACCGATGTTCCGGCGCTTCTTATGTACCTGCGCGCGTTCCGGGCAAATCAGTTTGCCGAAGGTGCCGCAATCGCCGTGATTCTCCTTGTGCTCGTCGCGCTGGTGATCGTGCCGTACTTGTACTCGAGCCTCCGTGGAGAGGTGCGGCGATGAGCGCCGTAACCGTCATTCCGGAAAAGACCACCCGTACCAGACGCTTTCGCTGGCTCGTCTACCTGCTGCTCGTCGTCGCGGCGCTCTTCTACCTCTTACCCATCTATCTGGTCGTCGTCACGAGCCTTAAAGCGCCCGCCGATATCGGGTTGCAGAGCACTTGGCAGCTCCCACCGACCTGGAACTGGTCGAGTTTTAGGGAAGCCTGGGACGCTTTTGCGCCGCAGCTCCGTAACAGTCTGATGTTGACCGTAACCGCGACGCTCGGCTCCGCCATTTTAGGTTCACTCAACGGCTATGTGCTCTCAAAGTGGCGCTTTCCAGGTGCGAACATCGTCTTTCCGCTTATTTTGTTCGGGATGTTCATCCCGTACCAGAGCATCCTGATCCCCCTTTTTCAGTTTCTAAGCGATATCGGGCTCTACGGTTCGCTCTGGGGCCTGATTTTGACCCACGTCGTGTACGGCTTACCGATCACAACGCTGATCTTTAGAAACTTCTACGCCGAAATCCCCGACGAGATGCTCGAGGCGGGCAAGATCGACGGCGCGGGCTTTTTCGGCCTCTACTGGCGCATCGTCTTCCCGCTCTCAGTCTCGGGCTTTGTCGTCGTGATTATCTGGCAGTTTACGCAGGTGTGGAACGAGTTTTTGTTTGCGGTGACGCTTACAAGCCAGCAGACGCAGCCGATTACCGTAGGACTCGCCAACCTCGCGGGCGGGCAAGCGGTGGACTGGAACCTGCCGATGGCCGGGGCGATTTTAGCGGCGCTACCGACGCTCCTGATCTACATCGTCCTGGGCCGCTACTTTATCCGGGGGCTGCTCGCGGGGTCGGTCAAGGGATAACTTGAGCATAATCGTCCTGTGAACGATACCGAAACGGTTTCGACGCTCGAGGAAACTTGGAGTAAGGCTCCGCGAGCAGGCGATTTAGAGACGGTCAGTAAGGTCGTCGCCGACGACTGGCTAGGTTTCGGGCCTACCGGACAGAGCATGACGAAGGGAGAGTTGCTCGAGATGCTGGCGTCGAATCCGGGCGTCTTTGACTTGGTAAAGTACAGTGAGGTCGAGCTGTCACTTTTTGATGATGCGGCAGTTGTCACCAGCGCTTTTTACGGCGTCGGTAAAAAGCTGGAGCTGAGACAGCGTTACATGCGGGTTTACGCTAAACGCGAAGGCAGATGGCGCTGTGTCGCCACACAAATCGTCCCTGTTCCAACCGAATAACGTTTATACCGAAACCACAAAACTACTCGCGAAACCCTCTACAACCGTGAAGTACCCCGCTGACGAAACGTACCGGGTACTTCATCTTAAACATGTGACCTTTCCCAACCCCTCATACTGGCTCTGCACGACCCCCCGCAGCGGCTCGTCGGCGCTCGGCGACGCGCTCGCCCGTACCGGCGTCGCCGGACGCCCGACCGAATACTTTAACCGCCGCTTCTGGCCCGAACTGTCTGAGCGCTTCAGGGTGGAGACAGTCCCAGATTTTTTGGAAGCTGCCACGCGGCAAACCGCGACACCCAACGGCGTCTTCGGTGTCAAGGTGATGCTCGACAGAGATATGGAACCGTTTTTTAGGGGTCTACAGCGGGTTTATGGCGCACTCCCAGACACCGAACTCGTCCAAGCAGCGTTTCCCAATCTGCGCTTTGTTTACCTGACGCGGCGTAACAAGGTGCGGCAGGCGGTGTCGTTCGTGCGGGCGCAGCAGACTGGGGTGTGGGCGCGTTACACCGGGGAGGCCGAGACCAAAAACCTAAAGCCCGAGTTCGACTCTGCCGCCCTCAACCGCTCCGTTCACGATCTAGCGCTACGCGAGGTGCGCTGGCAAGACCTGTTCGGTGCACTCGGCGCTTCGCCATACACCGTCGTCTACGAGGACTATGTGCGCGCTCCCGAAGCGGCGGTACGTGGGATTTTGGACTTCTTAGGGCTCGAGCCCCCCGCCGACTGGTCGCTGCCGGAGTTGCCGATGGAACGGCTTGCCGACGAAGTGTCGGACGCTTGGGTAAAGCGCTACCTCGAGGTCAGCGCCGAGTCCATACATAGATAGCCAGATTCAGCTCGAGACCTGCGCTTCTTTCGCCCGCGTCACCGCTTCGGCTAACAGTTTTTCGTCGGTCAAGTCGAGGCGTAGCGGCGTCAGCGAAACGTAGTTGTGCTCTAACGCCCAGCGGTCGGTGTCTTTTTCAGCGCCGGTACGCGGATAGGCGGCGAACCAGTAGTGCGAGCGGCCCATCGGGTCTTGGCCGGGAACGACGCTCCCTTCGTAGTGCCGTACCGACTGCCGCGTCCAGCGGATACCCTCAGGCTGAAGCGGTAAATTGACGTTGACCAGCGGGAGTTTTAGTTCTATCAGGTGAGTGATGATATCCCGAACAAAAGGTTTGAGCACGTCGTAGTCGGGCGGTGTCCCTTCGTAAGGGGAGCTGAAGGCGACCGCCTGAATCTCTAAAAAAGCAGCTTGCTTGGCTGCTGCGACCGTGCCTGAGTGCCAGACGTTGTGGCCCAAGTTGAGCCCCAAGTTGATACCCGACAAGACCAAATCCACCTCGTCCCAGAGGTCGGCTCCGAGGGCAACGCAGTCCGCCGGGGTACCGTTGACGCGGTAGGCGTCGAAGCCTTCGATCGGCGTCGCGTGATACTGCAGCGGTCTGCTGATGGTAATGGCGTGGCCCATCGCCGACTGCTCGACGTCGGGCGCGACGATCCGCACGTCACCGAAGTCGCGGGCAACTTCGGCGAGGGCGCGGATACCGGGGCTATAGATACCGTCATCGTTGGAGATTAGAATACGCATCCTCTAGGGTAGCACCGCCGCATCAGCCGTGCGTCAGTCGTTGCACAATAAAGCAGGCGTTGTGTACCGGGTCCAGCTAACAGACACGGTACTGACACAGTACCGACACAGCGCAGACACAATAAAATGTGAGATAAGGGAAGCCGGGTAAGGCGAAGCTAGTACTGAACTTGCGAGACGAGTTCGGTGCGGCTTCTGACCCCATGTTTGTCGAACAAGTTAGAAACGTGCGCTTTGACGGTGCGCTCTGAAATACCTAGACGCTCGGCGATCGCGCGGTTACTCAGACCTCCGGACAAAAGCTGCAGCACTTCACGTTCGCGGTCGGTGAGTTGTGGGGCCGCGAGGGTACCCAAGGTGCGGGTCAGGAGTTCGCGGCTCGCCCAGATTTCGCCGCGACGAAGCGCCTCGAGCGCCAGCTTAAGACGGCTCAGTGGGTCGTCGGGGCCGAGGTAGCCACGGTAGCCGCGCTGCAAAAGCCGAATCACCTCGTCTTCGCTGCCGGAAAAAAGCGCCAAAGTCGGAACGGGTGGCGGGGCCGGGTAGGGCGGCGAGGTGCGTGTAAGGTAGGAAAGAGCGATTTCGACCTCGGGCGTGTGGGTGGTGTACGCCTTAAAACCGAGGCTGGCGACGAGTTCGGTCAGCGCCTTGTTAAGAACCTGAAAGTCTGTGATTACCCAGACGTGCATAACGACTCCAAAATCCGGCTCACCACGTCAGGTGCGGCGGTTGGACAGGCGGTTAAGTACAACCCCGCTGTAGCGTTTAGATAACGTCTCAAAGGCATTTCCTTATCACACTCGAGTTTAACAGATTTACCTGTCCAGGACGGTGAGGCAAACTTCTCACTCGGAAGTGTTGCAGCCATTTTTTATGTATTGAAGGTGTTCTCGAGCCCCTATGTAATCTACCTCATACGGCGGCGCGTCGTTCGGTTGTTACGGAACACCAACGAAATATTTGCCATACTGAAAGCTGTGAAAAATTATCTTTTTGTGCCAATCGGTCTAACCCTACTTCTGAGCGCATGTAATCAGAACGACAACCAGAACAACGGCAACCATGCCGAGCCGCCCGGCATCGAACGCCTCGAGGTCACACCTACAAATCTTACAGCAGGTGAAAGCGTGACCTACACCTGGGAAGTCAGGGGGGATGGGGCGTCGTGTCAGCTCGATGTCGGAGCTGACGGTACACCCGAGTACACGCTCGCATGCGCGGCAGGAAGTCAAACCCACACTTTCGCCGATCCCGGAAGTTTTCCGGCGACGCTGAGCGCTACTTCAGGCGAGCAGAAGGTCAGTCAGAGCGCTCCGGTGGTCACGGTTTCAGCGAGTAGTTCGGGCAGCAACGGCTCATTTACTGAGCTTAGGTGGCAACCGACGGCCCTACCGCCTTACGGGGTTGCCGAAGGGCAAAACGTAGTCTTGAACGGTAAGATGTACGTTTTCGGCGGTTTCGACAGCACCTTCCGCTGTTGCCGACCGACTGACCGCACCTTCGTCTTCGATCCGGTAGCAGCGACTTGGCAAGCGCTCGCACCGCTGCCGCCGATGAACGGAACCGGTTACGGTGGTGTGACCCATGCCGGGTTTACCACCGATGGTACCGACGTCTATTTTGCGGGCGGCTACACCTCGAACGACAGCCACAAAGGGCAAATTTTCGGAACCCGTGAAGTATGGCGTTACAACGTCGGCAGCGACTCGTATACCCGCCTGCCCGATCTGCCGGAAGCGCGTGGCGCAGGGCAGCTCGAGTACTACAGCGGCAAACTCTATTACTTCGGCGGCAGCAACGGCGGCCGCACAGCCGACGTAGGTACCTTGTTTATCCTCGACCTTGCCGGGGACAGCAAGACGTGGCGCGAAGGTGCACCGATGCCCAACCCACGTAATCACCTAGGCACAGCCGTTTTAGACGGCAAAATTTACGCGATTGCCGGACAGCACGATCACGACGGCAAACTTACGACGCAAAACGACGTTCACGTCTACGACCCGAAAACCGACAGCTGGCAACAGGTCGCGGGTTTGCCGCTGGCCGTGTCGCATAACTCCAATTCGAGCTTTATCATGGGCGGTCGTATCATTGTCGTTGGGGGTGAGGTCGATCACCTTAAAGGCGTCAGCAATGTCTTCGCCTACGACCCGAAAACCAACGCCTGGACCTCACTGACGCCGCTACCTATAGCGATGGTTGATCCGGTGGCAGAAAATGTTGACGGAAGATTAGTCGTAGCCTACGGCGGAAGACCAAAAGCGTTTATTGGAACGCCGCTCGAGTAGGGCAGCCGAAGCGACCCATCAACATATCCTCAAATGCTTGGTGTTCAAAATGCTTGGTGTTCAGCTGCGGACTCATTCCGAGTCCGCAGCTTGTTAAGCATCCGGTACTGTCAAGCTAAGAACGGATGCACCATCTCCACCTGTAAAAACCGGTAGCGCTGCAAAACGCACGTCAAAAGTAGATTCGGTTGACAAAGTACGTGGTTTGGAAGGGCGCTTGTAAGCTATACGACTTGTCGGCTTTTTCTGTAATGCCTGCACCCTGATTGTTTAGCTGGGTCTTTTAGAATACATAATGTGTAACGGGTAGCAACACGTACCTAAACAGGGTACAGCGGAAGCTAAGCACCGTGTTCTCACATTCTCGGAGGATTTGTATGGATTTAAGCGCGCACGACCTTCAGACGTTCTGCCGATTTCAGCAGGTGACTCAGTGAAGCAACGTCTAACCAAAGGTCTGTTGACCCAAGGACTGATGCTGGCAACCCTCAGCGTAGGGCTCAGCGCCTGTTTCTTAGTACCCGGAGGGATGCCTAAAGTAGCGAGCGTCAGCCCGACAGACGGTGCAACGACCGTCGCAGTTAGCAGCAGCGTCAGGGCGTCTCTAGACCTTGCGGGCGACAGTGGACTCGACGTGCAGACCTTAACCCCGTCTTCGGTCACGCTGACCGACGCCTCCGGGACTGCAGTCTCGGCGACGCGCACCGTCGAGGGCAGCACCCTGGTGCTCGAGCCGGACACCGATCTGGCCTTAGACATGCTCTATACGTTTAGTGTTACACCTGAAGTCAAAACCGCCAACGGTACCTCGTTACAGGCTTTTAGCAGCGCCTTTAGCACCGGGCCGGATATCGTTCCTCCACCAGGTGGTCTGAGCGCAACCCCGGAGAGAGTCGTCTTTACGGCGGGCGGTGAAACCTCGAGCGACACTCGCACCCTGACGCTGACCAACGGCGGGAGCGAAACCGTCAACGTTTCAGGGCTTTCGGTAAGCGGCCCGGACGCGGCGCAGTTCTCAGTGGACGCCAGCACCTTCAGCCTTGCACCCGGCGCAACGCGCGAGCTGAGCCTGAGCTTTAAGCCGAGCGGCCTCGGCCCGCAGACTGCCTCCTTAAATATCCAGAGCAGCGACGCGAACCTCGAGGTTCCCTTAGGTGGTCTTAGCGTAATTGGTCAAGGTGGTAACAAAGAGCCTTCGCTCCAGTGGATTTTAGATACCTACGGCGTCGCCATTCAGACCGGCGACCAAGACCCGAGCACCACGAACCTCGTCAATGCTCCAACTGAGAGCTTAGTAGGTCAAGAAGTTCAGGCACAGACATTTACCAAAGCGTCCCCTACGAGTCCAGTGACACTTGAGGTTTTAGCCACGTTCGGCGTGGAGAACGATCCGGTCCTCGATTTTGGTTACTACACCGCTGGCGACAGGAATGCGCAGACCGAAGTCTTTAGTGTCGAGCAAACCCCGACGCTTAACGCGCAGCGCCTCGGGCCGGTCGTCACGCCAGCAGGCAGCGGCACAGTCAGCGGCGACACCGTAACTTTCGACCCCGGCGCGGAAAGCTTCGGCCTCTACTCATCGTGGCAAGCCAACAGATTTTTCAGTAAGCGTGAGGTTTTTACTGAAAATGGCCTCAATATCTTTGACACGCTCAAGCATCACGTCAGAACCTATCCTCTTCCGGGTGAAGCTAACGCCTACGTTATGGCAACCGATGAGTTCAACACCAAGAACGGCAATGATTACAACGATATTGTCGTCATCGTGCGCAACGTCGTGCCGGGTGAGGCGGCGGAACCGCCCGCTAAAGTTCCGATCCCACCCGTTCCTACCACCCCATCGGCTAACGGCATTTCTGGACTAAAGGTTGCCAACGCGTTCGACTTACCTTATTCCGACCGTTTAGTGCTACAGAAAATTGAAAATTTCAAAGGCAACTTCTGCGATCCGGTGGAGAAGCCCGGGTGTGATCCGACTGTAGATCGGTGGGAAGGTATGGAATTCCCGACGACCGGCACCGTCAATTTGCAAAATACCGGTAGCAGCGCCCTTCAGCTGAGCTTAAGCTTTCAGAACGATAATCTGTTCGTGTTCCCGAATGGTGAAAGCAACCTAACACTGCAACCTGGACAAGTGTACCCACTAAGTATTGAGTTTAGTCCGGTCGGCTTTGACGGAAAAGGCGTTTATCCTGACGGCCTACTCATTCAGTCAGGCGGACAAAGTGCCGGGCTTCAACTTGCCGGGCTCTATATGCTCAAGCCTGAGGGCTCGCGAGAGGTGTTTATCGCACCCCTTGCCAACGATCTTTTCGGTTACGACATCGACATTGGGGCGACGAGTCAGGGCAAACTACCAAATCCCGACGCAGATTCACCCCTTGCCGGTGATGAGGTGCGTTCGGATACTTGGGAAGCTGCCGACCCCGGCAGCCCGGTGACCACCCTGCAAATTGCGGCATTTCACGACTGCTGCAGACAGTCTTACGCCTTTGAATTGCACAACAAGGGTAGTAGTTCGGCCTTCGCCTCGATGAAACCCCTCGGCATCTACGGACAATCGATCTACCCACGTCAAAAAGACGGCAGCCTCACCGAGCTGAGCGCCAATCCGAGCGGGCCGTTCGAGATTTACGTCGCCGGTTACAGTTCCGACCCCAGTAACGGTAGAAACAAAGGCAGGCTCGGGGTACGTTTCTGGCCGCTTAAAGATCGTAGTGGTAACCCTGTACCTAACGCCTACCTCGTCGGTCAGGACTTTGTAATTGCAGGCTGTACAGCCGAAGCCGACCCCGACGCCCCGGACGGTGACAGCGTCGTAACCGGCGATTCGGACACCAGTTACGACGGTTTATCACCGGCGCAGAGCGGTATCGTTGCCAACTGTGACTATCAGGACAACGTGTATATCGTTAGGAACATTCAGCCGGTTAATTAACCGAAACCGGCAGGGGGGTGACGGGTTCTAGCTCGTCACCTTCAAGCTGTAAAGAGGGAGTTTAGATGAAACGGATAGGTCTTTTATTCTTGCTACTCACGCTTTCGGGCTGTGACCTTTTGCCAGGAATTATTCCCCAACCTTCGGGCACACCTCAAGTCAACAGCGTCACGCCGAGCGATTCAACCAGCGGCGTTTCAGTCGGCGCGAGCGTTATCGCTGACCTCAGCTTGCCAAACGGGGACATCAACGTAACTACGGTTGATTCAAACAGCTCGGTACGTCTACTCAATACGGCGACAGGCGAAGTCGTCAGCTCGACGGTCAACGTCCTTAACGACGCCGGAGAACTCGTCCTTACGCCGTCGTTGCAGCTCGAGTTCAGCACCACTTACCGTTTTGAAGTGACCTCGGGTGTCACCGACGCGAGCGGGCAAGCGTTTACGGATTACAACAGCACCTTTACGACGGTCTCAGAGAGTACACCTTCAGTGACCGGTTCACGGCCTGCTGATGGAGAAACTGGTGTAGCTGTTGATATCAATATTGCTACCGACCTTAACGCCGATGGGGGGGTGAACGGAGACAGTATTACACCTGAGTCTGTTTATCTGGTTCAGCTACCGAGCGGTTCACGCGTTGACGGCAATTTAGGTGATACGGGTGGGGGTGACAGCATCACTTTCCAGCCGAGTACGCTTACACCCAATACGACATACCAGCTTAATATCACTAGCGCAGTAACTAACCTAAAAGGTGTCGCTTTTGCACCCTATACAGCAACCTTTACAACGGGTGATGATTCAGGGCCGCCAAGTAAGGGGCCGCTACCGGATATTAGCCTCACCCCACAACCGACTGCGGCTAGAACCCGTTACTCTTCGCTAGCTTTTGACGCGAGCGGCAACAACCTTTACGCCGCGACTATTATCGGTCAGATTGTGCGTTTTCCAGTTTCTTCTGATGGTAGTTTGGGCTCGCCTCAGACGCTTACCTCGGTTCAAGGGCCTGACAGTGGCCCAAGGTTGACCATCGGTCTAACGTTTGACCCAGCTTCAACTGACGCCAATCCTATCGTTTGGGTCACACATACAGCACTCGAAGGATTTGACGGTAGAGTTTCAAATGGTGTTGACGCAAAATGGACGGGTACACTTACGCGTTTGAGCGGGCCGACGCTCCAAACCGCTCAGGATTATATTGTAGGATTGCCGCGCTCAAGCAAAGACCACGTAACGAATTCGGTTGCTTTCAATCCTGCTGAACCCGGCGTCGTTTACTTCGTACAAGGTAGTAATACTGCGATGGGTGCACCTGACAAAAACTGGCTTTACCGAGAAGAAAGCGTGCTTTCGGGGGCGGTATTGCGCTTAGACACAAACTTGTTAGGAAGTAACTTACCTCTCAACGCCCAGAGTGAAGACGGCGGCAGCTATAATCCCTACGCACCAAACGCGCCGCTGACAGTCTACGCGAGCGGTACCCGTAACTCATATGACCTTGTGTGGCACTCAAACGGCAACCTTTATGTACCGGCGAACGGTTCGGCACGGGGAGGAAACATTCCTCTTTACGATCCTATTTCCGGCACCTGTGAAAATCGGCCTGACGGAAGTTACACCGGACCTGTACTCGATAATCCATCAGACTTGCAAGGCTATATCGCTACTAGCCCTGAAGGTCAGCCAGTCAATGGCTGGGTTGTCAACGAAACGCTTAACGACTACCTCTTCAAGATTGAAAAAGGTGGCTACTACGGCACCCCGAACCCCAAACGCTGCGAGTGGATTCTAAACGGCGGCGGTGTAGGCGTCTCTGGGTATCCAACAACCAAGATTGATCTTTATCCCTCCTCAGTCGGTGCCGATCCCAACTACCGTGGCCCTGCTGGAGACTTTGGCAAGAACATTTCGCCTGATGGGGCAATTGAGTATACGGGCAATGCTTTCCCTGCCCTTGAAGGCAAACTGCTCGTCACTCGTTACAGCGGCTTTGACGATGTTGTGGCAGTCACGCTTGGCAGCGACGGCAAAGCAACGTCAATTGACTCTATTGTCCCAACGCTAAGCTTTACAGACCCTCTCGACATTACTCAGAGCCCGACCACCGGTTACTTATACGTCTCTTCTTACAACGAAAAAGGCGGAGACGCTGCCCTCGAAGCCGGTATTACCCTTTTACGTCCTAAGTAAACTCTCCCGTTAAGAAAAGCGCCCTTTAATCAGGGCGCTTTTTTATTGTCTTTATGTTCCCTATTTTGTCCGCTCTTAATTATGCGCGGCGAAACCGCGCCACTTCAGCAACGCCGAAGCGTATGCAAAACGCCAGATATAAAAGCGCGCTAAAGCTCCCACCAAGGCTTACGCTGAGCACCGCGCCCCACCACCCAGCTGGAAGCGGCAACGCACCCAGCAAAACCCAAGCCAAGCCGACAGCTAAAAGTGCCGCCAGCCATATCCGGCTTATCTGGGTTAAGAGGCTTCTGAACTCGAGCCTCTCCCGCTTCCCCACCAGATAGAGCAGTACGCCCAGCTGCAGCCAACCGGCGACAACCGTTCCCCAAGAAAGCCCTGCAACGCCGTAACGCGGAGCTAAAGCCCGGTAAAGGAACGCGCTGAGGCCGGTAAAGAGAGCGCTGACGACGACCGGTGTCCAGACGCGGCGACGTACGTAAAAGGTGCGAATTAGAAGGTTGCTGAGGCCGACCGGAAACACTGCGAGCCCGAGTGGTACGAGGGCGGCGACCGACAGCGAGAGTACCTGAGGGTTCATTCCGCTACGGCCCAAAAGCGGCAACCAGTTGAGGACGCTGACGACCGCCGGTCCAGCATAGAGGGTCAGCAGAAGCCCGGCGGGGACGCTCAAGAAGGTGATCAAGCGTAACCCGGCGAGGAGCGTCGCGCGAAAATCAGTGGGGCTCGAGGTCTGCCCTGCTAATCGTGAGTAAAATGCCAGCGCCGGAGAGATGCTGAAAAGCCCCAACGCCAAGCTTAAAAACAGGTCGGCGTTGCCGAACGCAGTTACGCTCCCGACCGGCATGGCCGTTAACAGGCGGCTCGAGATCAGAGATAGAATCTGCCGCGCCCCGGTCGTAAAGGTAAAAGGCACCATCAAGAGCAGCACACCGCGAAGCCCCGGGTGCCACCACACGCCGAACTGCGGCAAGAGTCCGGCGCGAAAAAGCGGCGGTAGCTGAAACAAAAGTTGCGCCACGCCGCCCAACACGAACGCAACCGCCAGCATCAACGCCTGATTTGGATAGAGCAGCATCAGCGCCGCCGTGACGACGTTGAGGATGACCGGTGCCCACGCCGGAGCAAAAAAGCGTTCTTCGGCGTTTAAGATACCCATCGCCAGAGCCGAAAACGAAATCGCACCTAAAAACGGGAACACGACCCTGATTAGGGTAATGGTTAGAGGAACATTGATTTTGCTAGGGTCGGAGACGAGCAGGTTGACGACCCAGGGCGCAGCCCGGACCGCAAGCAAGAGCAACACCCCGTTCAAAACGACCAGGAGGCTGAGCAGGGCGCTCGAGAGCCGCTTGGCTTCGGCGGGCGGCAGCACCTTGTACGCGGGTACGAACGAATTGATCAGCGCGCCCTCGGCGAGGAGTTCGCGAAATAGCGTCGGAACTTTTACCGCGATATTAAAGGCGTCAGTAATTTCGACGCTAAAAAGTTGCACGAAAAGCGAGTTGCGCAAAAGTCCGGTGACGCGGCTTGCCAGCGTACCGATCATCAAGGTTATCGCACCCCGCGTCGTACTTCGCACTGGAGCCGAAGAGGTCGGGGTTTTGGAGGTGTTGGGAACAGGGGACGACAAAGCAGAATCAAGTATGACACTTCGCGCTACCTGAAGTTGTACGAGAAGTCGGTCGAGTCCGCTGAAAAAGTAGTTGAGAATACAGAACGTAGAGGAGGTGCCGCTCAGAGACTCTTTTCTGTGTTCTAGCTTCTGACCTCTCTTGCCTCGCTCAACCGACTTTTAGGGGCGTCTCGAGCTACCCGAACGCTCAGCAACTGGGTCAAAAAAGAAATTTGTTAAATTCGCGCCGTTTAGAAAAACATAGACAATCGAACAAAACACTACCAGTTTTGCCGTGGGTAGTTGGTTTTATAAACAAAATGTCAAGAAAAAAGATACCGCCCCAACGCTTTTTACTTGACACTATGCAAGAAAGCGCATATTCTTAAATCAGGTCGCCGCGCCTGAAGCGGTATCCCAGGAGGTCAACTAAGGATGAAAAAGCTTGCGATAACGCTATTTTTTCTTGTGGCAGGGGGCGCATTGGCCCAAGGTGGCCCAGGTGCGGCTATCACCGCGCTTAATGTCGGCGTCGATACCCTCTGGGTGCTCGTCGCAGCGGCGCTGGTATTTTTTATGCAAGCAGGGTTTGCGCTCGTGGAGGCGGGTTTGCAGAGCGCCAAAAACGTCGTCAACATCCTTATGAAAAACTATATGGACTTTATCATCGCCTCCATAGCTTTTTGGGCTGTCGGCTTTGGGTTCATGTTCGCTGACGGCAACAGCATCTTAGGACTGGGCGGTTGGTTTTTAGGCGGTGTGGACACCAGCCCGCTGACCGGCGACGCCTACACAGGTATCTTTTCGTCGCTGAGCTGGACCGGCGTTCCGCTTACCGCGAAGTTCTTTTTTCAGCTCGTTTTTGCGGGAACCGCCGCGACGATTGTCTCCGGCGCGATCGGTGGGCGCGTCAAGTTTCCCTCGTACCTGGTCTTTTCGGTTGTAATGACCGCGCTGATCTATCCGATCCTCGGACACTGGGTGTGGGGCGGCGGCTGGCTCGCGCAGCTCGGCTTTCTGGACTTTGCCGGTTCGACGGTCGTTCACGCGGTCGGCGGCTTTTCGGCGCTCGGCGCGGTGCTCGTTTTAGGCCCACGCATCGGGCGCTATAAGGGTGGCAAAATCAACGCCATGCCCGGTCATAACATGACGCTGGCCGCGCTCGGCGTCTTTATCCTCTGGCTCGGCTGGTTCGGCTTTAACCCCGGTTCGACGATGGGTATCGTCGGCGATCCCGGCCTCGTCGCGCACATCTTTTTGACGACGAACCTGGCGGCGGCAGCGGGTGCCATCGTCGCCCTCGCCGCCTCGTGGTCACGCTTCGGCAAACCCGACTTTTCGATGACGATTAACGGCGTGCTGGCGGGTCTCGTCGCGATCACCGCGCCCTGCGCGTTTGTCAGCCCGGTGGCAGCTGTGATTATCGGCGCGGTCGGCGGCGGGCTGGTGGTGTGGGGCATCCTGACTCTCGACGCCAACAAGATCGACGATCCGGTCGGCGCGATTGCCGTTCACGGTATCTGCGGGATGTGGGGCACGATGTCGTTGGGTCTTTTCGGACTCGCCTCGTTGGGAGCCAGTGACGGCCTCTTTTACGGTGGCGGTTTTAACCCGCTGCTCGTTCAGGCGCTCGGGACGGCGGTCATCAGCCTCGTGGCGTTCGGCAGCAACTTCGTGCTTTGGAGCATCCTCAAAGCCGTTATGGGCATCCGGGTCAGCGCTGAAGAAGAGATTACCGGACTCGATGTAGCCGAGCACGGTACCGAAGCCTACGCGAGCGGCGACACCCTGCGCGATCCCGTATTGGTCAGCTCGGTCGCCGCAGGAGATTGATGAAACTGATTACGGCGGTCATTCGTCCTGATAAACTCGCCTCGGTTAAAGAAGCGCTCTTTGAGGCAGGCGTCACCGGTATCACCATCGCCCGCGTAAGTGGGCACGGGGGCGAGCGGGAACAGCTCGAGCAGTACCGCGGCTCGAAGTTCCTCGTCGAGTTTCACGAAAAAATCCAGCTCAGCATCGGCGTAAGCGAAGCGTTTGTCGATACGACGATCGAGGCTATCGTCAAAGGGGCGCGTACCGGTGAGGTCGGCGACGGTAAAATCTTCGTCCAGGCCATCGAGCGTGCGGTGCGAATCCGCACCGGCGAAGAGAGCGAAGCCGCCCTGACCCCGGTAGGAAGTGTACGGAGCTAGCTCGTACGTCCTCAAAACAGCGCGTAAAAGTGCGGTAGTACCTTAGCGCGTAGCAGCTGCTACGCGCTCTTTTGTGAGTCGCGGTCAAGACAAGTTGTAGAGGAGGCTCGAGCGCCCCGCTACCATCCCGCTTAGCACGCCACCTTGTAGGGTGTAGTCTCCCCCACCGAGGAGCGGTTGAACAGTTTTAGCGTGAACCTCGAGGGTAAACGGCGCGGGTTCAGCAGCGACGTTTATCACGCCGAGCAACCGCTCATCGTCAGCGCCGCTTTTGAGGCTACGCTCGAAAGCGTACAATCTACCCTCAGCGTAACGCGTCCTGAACACACCGCCCCGTAGCGCCGGAAAGCGGTGCCGACACGCGATGAGGGTTTTGAGGTAATTTCTCAGCGGTTCGTTCCAGCTTTCCGGGTTGTCCCAAGGAAGCGCCTGACGGCACGCCGGGTCGTGGCCACCCGAAAGACCTAGTTCGTCACCGTAGTACAAGCAAGGCGCTCCCGGAAACGTCAGCAGTAAAAAGAGCGACAGGCGCAGAGCCGCCTCGTCGCCGCCGACGAGCGTCAGGGCGCGCGCCGTATCGTGACTGCCGAGCAAATTGAGCTGCACTTCAGTTACTTCCGGACGGTACCGAGTCAGGAGCCCGTCAACCTCACGGGCAAACGCAGGCGCGTCTAAAGGGGCGACGTGCTGAAGTCCGCTACGGCCGATTTCACTGTGCTCTAAAGTCTGCGCCGCCGTAAAACCGAACGCGGCCCGCGTGAACGGGTAGTTCATCACGGCGTCAAACTGATCACCCTGAAGCCAGCGGCTGGCGTCGTCCCAGATTTCGCCGACGATGTAGCATTCGGGATTGACCGCGCGGCAACGGCGGCGAAACTCCTTCCAGAAGGCGTCGTCACCGATTTCATTGGGGACGTCCAAGCGCCAACCGTCGATCCCGAACTCCAACCAGAACGTCCCGACGTCCCATAAAAAGTCGCGTACCGCCTGCGTATCGGTATTGAACTTGGGCAAGGCAGGCAGATTCCACCACGCCGAGTAACCCAAGTTGTCGTGACCGGAATCGTGATAGGCGCGCAGCGGAAACGAACGGATGTGAAACCAGTCTAGGTAGGCGCTCTGCGGACCGTTTTCCAAAATGTCGTGAAACTGAAAGAAGCCGCGACTGGCGTGATTGAAAACGCCGTCTAGAACGACCTTCATACCGCGCGCGTGCGCGGCGTCTAGAAGCTCTCTCAGCGCCTCGTTACCGCCCAGCATCGGATCGACGCGTCTATAGTCGTGCGTGTGGTAGCGGTGATTACACCCCGACTGAAACACCGGATTGAAATAGAGTGCGTTTACCCCCAGGTCTTGCAGGTACTCGAGGTTTTCTGCCACGCCTAGCAGATCGCCCCCTTTGTAACCGTGCGTCGTCGGCGGCGTATGCCAGGGCTCCAAATTGCTCGCTTTAGATACACGGTCGCTTTTGGCAAAACGGTCGGGGAAAATTTGATAAAAAACGGCGTCTTTGACCCAGTCAGGTGTGTGCATGTGTTTCAGCATAGTATGTTCAAGCCTGCACCGGTTTCTGAGAATGTACGATATAAGCAGTAGGGAAGCGCGGACAGAGCTACCTGCTTCACCGTCGCAACCGCTCCACTAAGCTGTAATTACAGCGATCTTCCCAGATAATAACCCAAGTAGCCACAGTTCTTGAACCAGCCCAGAACATCTTGCTGGGTAATGGCGTTGCAGGCGTGTTTAATAGCGTGAGAAAGGGTTTCTTGAGTTGCAGCTTGGGCTTTTCTGGGTAAGGCTTTGATTTTGGAGAAGGCGTTTTCGATGGACATCAGGTCAGGTGAATAGGTTGGCAGAAAGAGCAGGGTGCGTTCGCTAGCTTCGTTCAGCGCTTGTACCTTCGTGTGCTTATGAACGCTGTAGTTGTCAAGAGTCACAGTCTGTCCCGGAAACAGCGTAGGACATAGAATCTGCTCGAGCTAAGTCGTGAACGCTTCAGTATTGACCGAGCCACTGACCAGCCACGGTGCTTGCATCCCTGGCGTCGATAACGCGGCAATAAGGTTGGCTTGCTCACCAGGGTGGTAAGGAGCCTTGCTGTACGCCCTTTCACCCCGAGGTGAGCGGGCATGACTCCGGCTCATGTTGAGGTGGGTACCGCTCTCGAAGTGTCCCAAACGAGGCTCGAGTGACAGGGTAAAACACCAGCTTGTTAGGGTCAAAGCCTTCGTTCGCTCAGTGCCAGCCACTCGAGCCGCTCGGTTGACCTCTCGAGGCGTCCTCAGCACTTACGTGCTTGAGCGTCCCCAAAAGCCCGGAACCCGGTTCGTTGCCGATAAACCAGGTGTGGGCGTGGTTCGGCCCAGTGTAAGCTTTGCCAAACAGCTCGGCGACGATCGTGGTCAAGGACTTAACGAGTAAGGTCATAGCTTTCCACTTCTCCTCCAAACTCCAGCCCTTGTTCAGTCAGGGCTTGCTCAGGTATCCTCAGCACTTTCGGCCCCATCCCGTGAAGCTTACTCAGCTCGGTTTTGCTGGTTTGAGTGAGGTGCTTTACGCTAAAATACCCCGCCCCGTTCAGGGCTCTGAGCGCAGGTTTGGGGATTTTCGAAAAGTCGTTTTCTCCCTGAGCGTGGGTATTTTCAGCCGTCACAGTTACTTCTCCCCCACCACACGAAATCTCAAGTGCGTTCTTACCGAAGACTCGGCGACCTTCACTTTCTCCAGTTTGATAGGCTTCATGTCTTCCAAATGTTCAAATAGCCGCAGCCCTTCTCCCAAAATCACGGGCATGATGTCAAGCTCGAGTTCGTCAACCACGCCCGCTTTAAGGCATTCCTGAAACGTACTTGCGCCGCCTATCACCGTCACATCTCTGTTACCTGCGGCTGCCTTGGCTTGCCTAACGGCACTTTCAATCCCGTCGGTGACGAAGGTAAACGTCAGCCTTTCACTCTGCTTCGGTGTCTTTTGCGGAACGTTACGCGTCAGCACGAAAATCGGGACTTGATATTCGTAATTGTCCGCATACATGTCCGGGTCGCCCATCGCGTAGGCGCGCCTCCCCATAATGACAGCCCCGGTGTTTTCAACAGATTCTCGCATCGTCTCACCCTTTTGCAACTCGGCAAAGTCAGGATAAAGGTGGCTGACGCTGCCGCGCCTGTCATTGACGAAACCGTCGAGTGAAACGGTCATCCCTAAAACAACTCTGCCCATCAATCTTTACCTCTCTCCTTCAGCTTTTGCCAGCGTTTCTCTGGCCCTAAAGGTCACAATTTTGCTTATCAGGTCATAAGGTGGAGGCTCGGTGAGCGAAAACCGCACCGAACCCTTCGCATTTTTGTATGGGGTCAGCTCGTCCTTAAAGGGCTCGAGGCTACCGGGCGTCGGGTAAAGCCCGAAGTGATTTTTGAACGCGCCAAAGTAAACGAGCGGCTTGCCCCTGAGATTGAACGTCGGCATTTGGTAGCTGATGAATTCTTCGGCGTCGGGCGCAGCCTCCCGAATTGTTGCACGCACCCTCTACAAAAGCTCCTTAACCTCGCCCGGAAAACCTGCGATGTAGGCGTCTACCGTCTGGGGCGCATGATCCGTTTTCATAAGCAGCGCCTCACGGCTTGCTCTCAAAGGCACGCCGTAAAACGTCTCCGTCAATCTTCTTCATCTTCATCAGCGCCTCGGTGACTCGAGCCGCCTTGTCACGGTCGGGGTCGGCCATAAGCTTCAGCGCTTCGGTCGGGACAATTTGCCACGACACGCCGTATTTATCCTTGAGCCAGCCGCACTGCTCCGCTTCGGGATGTGCAGATAAGGCGTTCCAGAAACGGTCAACTTCGGTTTGCGAGGTGCAGTTCACGAAAAATGAAACAGCTTCGTTAAAGCTAAAATTATGGGCCTCGGCGCTATCCATCGCTGTTAAAGTCTGACCGGCGAGCGTAAACTGAGCGTGCATTACGTTGTCGGTTCCAGGGCTTTTCATGATGTGAGTGAGGCTCGAGCCTTCAAACAGCGAGCTGTAAAAATGCAGCGCTTCTTCGGCCTTACCGCACTGCTCCCCAACAAAAAGGAGCGACGGCACGATGGTTTGACCCACGTCACTGTTTTTGCCGAGGCCGATTTGCCACGACACGCCGTAACGGTCATCCAGCCAGCCGTATTTTTCGCTCCAGTCGTAACGCTGAAAGGGCATCAGCACGGTGCCGCCTTCGACAAGTTTTTCCCACAGTGCGGTCACTTCAGCTTCGGTCTCGAGTGTCACAAAAAACGAAATCGCAGGCGTAAAGGCGAACTCCGGGCCACCGTTTAGGGCGATGAAGGCTTGGTTCTCGAGCGTAAAGTTCACCGTCATCACGCCCCCGCTACGTTCGGGGTGCGTGTCGCCGTAACGAGCCGTGGCGGTAGTTTTAGAATCCTTGAATATCGAAGTGTAGAAGTTGACGGCTTCTTCGGCCTGAGTGTTAAACCACAAAAACGGGACAATTTTTTGCATGGGTTTCTCCTTTACTTGATAAAGCGAAATTTGAGATGGGTGGCGTTAGGAGACTCGAGCACCCTAATTTTTTCCAATTGAGCCTCCACCCCCAGCTCGAACAAACGGAGCCCACCGCCGAACAGCACTGGAACCAAGTGAAGCTGCACTTCATCAACGAGTCCGGCTTTAAGATATTGCTGCGCCGTGGCTGCGCCGCCTGCAATGCACACATCTTGGTTTCCAGCGGCAGCTTTGGCCTGCGCTAAAGCACTCTCAATCCCGTCGGTGACAAAGATAAACTGTGCGCCGTCCCGCTCGATAGGCGTTCTGGCTTCATGTGACAAGACGAAATGCGGCACTTTGTAGGGCGTATCGAAACCGTCCGGTTGCTCGCCGAAGGTTCGTTTGCCGATAACCATCGCCCCAATGTTCTGTAAAAGCTCAGCGAGAATTTGAGGCCCGTCGCCCGAAGGCGAAAAGTACCAGTCGTGCAGACCGCCGTCCTCACCGTTCGGCCCGTTGACAAACCCGTCTAAAGACACGGCCATATCTACAAAGACTTTCCCCATAGCACACCCTTTCTAATCGCTCGAGGTTTTCCAAAAAATTCGACTTGCCAGCAGGAGTCTTATAGCTTGCTTCGTCAGCGCTCCAAGATGACCTTTAACGTCTCAAAGTCGGCGGGTGCCGAGCTGTGTTCATGGACGATCTTCCAAACACCGTCTTTTTGCTCTAGCACCATCGTCAATCTGTTTTGCATGGTGCGTAGCTTTTTGCCCTCAGCGGATAAACCCCGGTAGGTCACAAACGCATGAGCAACTACAACATCTCGAGCTGAAGTTGTTTGCACGTCTACGAACTCAACCTCGACCCGCTCAGTGCCTAAAGAGCCGAACCAGTCCGCGACCATCTCGCGCCACGCCTGTATGCCGTCATAAGACCAACAGCCCCACATATCGAAAACATGCACGTCTTGGTCGTATAAGGCGACAAATGCTTCAACATCTTTGGCAAATACGGCGGCTTTATAAGCGTCCAAAACTTGTGTAACGGGCTGCTCGAGTTCATTCACAACATGTCTCCTTCTTTGAATTGACCGACGCGTTACGACGAAACGACGCTCAGCAAGTTCGCGTCCCGGACGATGACCCAGCTACCTGCCTGTTTTTGTAGTACGGAAAGAACGTCACCCGCACGGTTTATAGGAGTGCCGCCCCCCTTGGGTTTCATAGAAATGGAAAGCCGGTTCCAGCAGTAGGCCCAGTCACCGAACACTTTGACTTCCTGAATATCGCCGGTCATGCGCAGGTCAAAGGACTCGAGCCCCGCCAGCCCCGCCGCAAACTCGGATTTATGCATGGGTGGCCTGCCGGAGGTCAGAAACACCACATCTTCAGACACGAGGTTCAAAACTCGCTCGTGGTCTCCTTTTTCGGTGGCGGTAAGCCAGATCGTTACGAGGTCTTTGACGGCTTGTTCATCGGTCTGCATCTCTCCTCCTGTCGTGTTTTGGTTTGCCTCTACTCAGGCCTCTTCACGTCTCACGCCAGAGTCCCCATAACGCTCCCTCATCAGGCAAAGAATGCCCTGCTGTTTTGAGTGCCAATAAAATCTGCCCCCGATGATGTGAATCATGCGCGACAAGGTGAATGAGAAAAACCTCAACCGAGCTGTAAGGTAAATCTCCTTTGCCGTCCGCACGTTCTGCGCTTTCCAAAAGCCTTTGACTGGTTTGCCCCATCACCTCTTGGATACGGGCTAGATCGGTTTCGGCAACAAAGTCAGCACCGCTCATGTCATCAACTAGATCGGGCAGTGTACCGATGGACTTGTCCAGCATCTCCCCCCAAAACTTTTTTGCTTCCGTGAGGTGCGCCAGATGCTGCGCGGTGCTGTAACCGCCCCCTGGTGTTTGCGCGTGCAGCATCTCAGCTGTCAGATGCCCTAACAAGACCCCATTTACGCTGTCGTTTATTCTCCAAGCTTCTCTGACGTGAGCGCTGATACCCATTGTCATGCTCCTTTGCCTTACTCCATACTTGAGACACGTGATGTTGGGGAACTCGAGCCCACCGTTTTCTCGCCAACTACTTGGCAAGCTCCCAGATGTGACCACCGGGGTCTCTAAAGCTGGCAGTTCGGATTCCCCAGGGTCTATCCACCGGGCCGTTCAGCAGCGCCACGCCGCGCTTATCAAGCTCCGCGCACATGGCGTCTACGTCATCGACCTGGATGGTAAAGACGACCCTGGCCCCGGCCTCGAGGCTTGCCACTGGCGCAGGTTTGGTGAGTTCATCGGCTTCAGTGATTTTCAGCAAGTTGATGAGCGTATCACCGAACTTGAACACCGCTGAGGTGTCGCCCTCAAAAAATACGCGCTTGTCAAAAACTTTCTGATAAAACTCTTTGGCAGCCTCTAAATCTTCGACAAACAGTGTGATAGCGTCTATACTTTGCGCCCAGAATGTTTCTTTAGCTTCGTTCATAAACCAGTCTCCTTTTGACTTAACTTCTTGCGACTAACTTCATAACAGGCTAGAATGTTGCCCGAACCTTGCCAAGTGCGCGTGTGGATGAGTTTGAGCGATACCGGCGGGCGACCATCGAACAGGGGGACACCCTCGCCAGCAATCACAGGAAAAAAGGTGAGATGCAGTTCGTCCACTAGGTCATGAAGCAGCAGACTATTCCAGAGGACACGGCCCATAATGATCAGAAGGTCTCTGCCGGGCTGCTGTTTAAGTGCGGCAATCTCCTTGGGCGCGTCCGCCACTTTAACGATGCGCGTGTTCTCCCAAGGGGCTAAATCTTCAGGAGTAATTTTATCTGAAACCACAACTTTATTGACACGTTTGGTAAGCTCCGCATACTCACGTCTGATAGGCGTGGCGTTGGGGTCGTCCGGCACACCTGTCCAATATGCCTTGTTACCCAAAAACGAGGTGCGACCACTCAGCACCAAAGTATCGGCTGCGAGCAGCCGTTCAGTATGGTAGTAATCGAAGGTGTCGTCACCAGCGTAGTCTTCGTGATGAAAGTCGAAGAAAGCGTCGAAGGTTTTATCTTCCCTTTCATAGTAGCCGTCCAAGGTAACGAAATTGCTGACGATGAGTTTACGCATAACTTTTCCTCTTTTAGTTGTGAACTGCGACTCGAGAAGCGATTTCTACAGGGTTGCCTTCGGGGTCCAGAACCCAGGCAGCTCGGATGGTGTCCAGAAAGGTATGAGGTTCGCTTTGCCCCTTCACACCTTTTTCCTTCAGCGTTTGATAAACCTCGTCAACGTTGTCTGTCCAGAGCACCACTTCACAGCGTGGCACCGTGGCGTCGGAGCTTAAGACCCTATCCGAAAACCGCCATGTTGAAGAGAATGTGGGCACAAGCGAATTGAACGAGAGCCAACCAGTTGGCGGTTTGCTTAGACCAGCGGGTACGAATGCTGCGGCGTTTAGCAAGCCAGG
>JAABUN010001402.1_pt1 | contig 53249 bp, 43 predicted proteins | sample 5559311 | NCBI WGS metagenome assembly JAABUN01 (sample SAMN10711877, study PRJNA513370) | rock metagenome | isolation source: Antarctica rocks | place: Antarctica: Victoria Land, Siegfried Peak sud
ACGTGCATGGAAATAGCAGCCTGAAAAATTTATAACATGAAACGAACTATACAGACTAATGGCATAAAAAATAAAAATTGAAAAAACTGAAATTGTAGTTATTGCACAGTCTGACGTTGTGTCACTCACTTGTACAATTAAATCTTCTATTCATCAAAAAGACAAAGCCAGTTTTAGTAAAGACATTGCTTGATAAAACTACTAATATAAATGAACAATTTTAAAAGTGTTGCTTTTTTGTGCCTGCTTGCTCTTTCAGTTTTCTTTTCAGGTTGGACTGAAAGAAAAAAATCAGTATCAGGAACTGAAAATCAGAAGTTAGCTAAGGAAAATGCAGATGAACAATATTATTCCGAGTCAGATTTTCATAAGGTAAAAAAATTTAATAGTCACGTCCATATCAGCATCTTTGATTCAAATTTTGTAAAGCAGGCGGCTTCTGATAACTTTCGGTTGTTAACGATAAACGTTGCCTCGCCTTCAGCATCTCCTATTGATAAACAGCAGGAAGTTGCCCTACGCCTGGTAAAAGCTTTTCCTGAGAATATTTTATACGCAACCACTTTTTCTGTTGACAGCTTCAATGCAGCAGACTGGCAGCAAAAAACACTGGACTATTTAAAAGCTTCTTTTGAAAAAGGCGCTATAGCAGTAAAAGTATGGAAGAATATAGGAATGGAGCTTAAAGACAGGAATGGTAAATTCGTTATGATAGATAATCCTGCATTTGACCCTATCATTGATTTTATAGAAAAAAGTAATATCACTTTGATCGGGCACCTTGGTGAGCCTCGTAACGCCTGGTTGCCGGTAGATCAAATGACGGTTTCAGGAGATAAAAACTATTTTGCAGCACACCCGCAATATCATATGTATCTTCATCCGGAATATCCTTCTTACGAAGACCAGGTGAATGCACGTGACCACATGCTTGAAAAGCATCCTAATATAAGATTTATTGGAGCACACCTTGGCAGCCTCGAATGGAATGTAGATGAGTTGGCTAAACGCCTGGATAAGTTTCCAAATATGGCCGTTGACATGGCAGAGCGCATTTCTCATTTTCAATACCAGGCTGTAACTAACTGGCAGAAAGTTCACGACTTCTTTATTAAATACCAGGATCGCCTGATTTATGCAACTGATGAGGGAGTTCGCGCCAATTCTAATCCTGCTAAAGTTAGTAAATTAGCCCACGAGAACTGGTTGAGACACTGGAAGTTCTTTACTTCCGGCGAAAAAATGAAAGTTCCTAAAGTAGAAAAAGAATTTAATGGATTAAAGCTGCCAAAGGAAATAGTTGATAAAATATACCTGAAAAATGCAGAGAAATGGCTTCCTCCAATTACTAAAATAACAAAAGGATAAACAGCAATTGTTATTTGTAAATGATTAATCAACATGATGATGATAGATGCCAGAAAATATGGATACTTACATTTGCTTATCCTGCTTGCGTTTTTACTGTCTTGCGCACAGGCAGGGAAAGCCCGGTTTGCGGCTAAGACTTCAGACGCTCCCTATTATACAGTTGATGATTTTGCCTCTGTTGAAAAATTTGACACGCACGTTCATTTAAACACTTATGACACGCCTTATATTAAGCAGGCGGAGGCAGACCACATCCGTCTGTTGGATATAGTTGATGACAGACCTTTTGGAATACCTATGACAGACCAGGAAAAGATTGCTATTCAGCAGACAAACTCATTTCGTGATCGCATATTTTATGCAACTGCTTTTTCTGTTAGCAACTATAACAGCGATGACTGGCAGGAACAAACTATTGCCAAAATAAAGAAGGCTGTTTTACAAGGAGCAATAGCAGTTAAAATATGGAAGAACATAGGAATGGGTTTGAAAGACAAGAATGGAAACTTCGTCATGATAGACAATCCAAGGTTAGATCCTATACTGGATTTCCTTGCAAAAAATCATATTCCTTTAATCGCGCATCTTGCAGAACCAAAAGAGTGTTGGATGCCTTTAGAACAAATGGTATTACACAAGAGCTATTACAGCCAACACCCGGAATACCATATGTATCTGCATCCTGAGTATCCCTCCTATGAAACACATATGAAAGCAAGAGATCATATGCTTGAAAAACATCCTGATCTTACATTCATAAATGCCCATTTAGGAAGCCTGGAATGGAGTTTAGAGGAAATATCAAAAAGGCTGGACAAATATCCTAATATGGCTGTAGACCTTGCACGTATGCCAGAGTTATATCTTCACGCAAAAAACAATTGGCAAAAGACACGGGATTTTTTTATTAAATACCAGGACAGGCTTCTGTATGCAACTGATGTGCAGGTAGAACAAACAAAAGATCCGGCAGCAATGAAAAGCAGGGCGCATGATAGCAGAATGCGTTACTGGAGGTTTTTTACAACAGATGAAAAAATGAATGAACCTAATAGTATAGGAGAATTTAAAGGATTAAAATTGCCACGTGAAGTGGTGGATAAAATATACCGTGAGAATGCGGGAAAATGGTTCCCGGGAATTAAATCAATAACAAATAACTATTTGAAAAATTAGTTACAAAAACCAAATTATGACCACCGTTGCTCAAGCTGTATCTGAACAAAATGTTGCGACCGGGGCTGTTGTAAATCCGGCAATGCCTATTCGCAGAGTTGCATCTGTTGATGTATACCGAGGTTTTGTCATGTTGCTGATGATGGCAGAAGTACTGTCTTTGCAAAGAGTGTCTGAAGCATTGCCAAACAGCTCTTTCTGGCAGTTCCTGTCATTCAACCAAAGTCATGTTGAATGGACGTGGCTCTCGCTGCATGATATGATACAACCTTCTTTTACATTTTTAGTAGGTGTGGTCTTGCCTTATTCAATTGCAAGCAGGAAAAACAGCGGGGCCACTTTTGGAAGTGTTATTGGGCATTCAATCAGACGTTCTCTTATCCTCATCTTTCTTGGAATATTTCTTCGTTCGATGGATGCAAAACAAACCTATTTTACTTTTGAAGATACGCTTACACAAATCGGTTTAGGCTATACTTTTTTGGTAATTCTTTCCTTTTATTCTAAAAAGGTTTGGCTGGCGGTTTTGGCAGTGATTTTGGTGGGCTACTGGCTCCTATTTGCACTTTACCCGTTGCCAGGTGCAGCATTTGATTATGCGGCTGCAGGAGTAACTCCAGGCTGGGAACATAATTTACAAGGATTTGCAGCTCACTGGAACAAGAATACCAATGTGGCGTGGGCTTTCGACAGATGGTTTTTAAATCTATTTCCCAGGGAAAAACCCTTTCTTTATAACGGTGGTGGATATGCTACGCTAAGTTTTATACCAACCTTAGGAACGATGATTATTGGGTTATTTGCAGGGGATGTCTTAAAAGGTTCCAAAACACCTCCAGATAAAATAAAGTTTTTTGTAATAACCGGGATAGCTTTAATTATTGCAGGAGTGTTGTTGCATGTTACTGGGATCAATCCTATCGTAAAAAGGATCTGGACCCCTGCCTGGACAATTTTTAGCGGCGGTATTTGCTTTTTGTTTTTAGCGTTTTTTTATGGAGTAATTGACGTAGCTGATAAAAAGAAGTGGTCTTTCTTCCTTATGGTGATAGGGGCAAATTCCATTGCAGCCTACGTAATGGCTGACGGAGGGATCAGGTCAATGATCTCCAATTCGCTTCATATTCATCTTGGCCAACACTATGATCAGTTATTTGGGCCTGCTTATTCCACTTTAATTAATGGTATTCTGGTATTATTCCTTTTATGGTTAATCCTTTATTGGATGTACAAGAAAAAGATTTTTATTAAGATATAGTGTAAGCAGAAATTTTAATTATATCTATATTAAACCAATTACTTGCGGGATTTTATTGTCCCAAGAGATTTAGAATTTTTAGTGATTATTATGACCATGAAATATTACAGTTGGTTTTCATTTTTAGGTTTATTTATTGTTTCCTTTTTTTTGCAGCAATGCAACCTGGCTAATAAATTAACTTTCGAAACTGCAAATACTGAAATTTCCTATTATAGCATAGATGATTTTGCAATTATCGAAAAGTATGATACACATGTTCATCTTAATGTAGATGACACAACATTTATAAAACAGGCAAAGGCTGATAACTTCAGGCTGTTAACTGTAAATGTCAACCCGGCTTATTATCCACCTATAGAAGAGCAACGAAGGATTGCAATGCGACTGGTAAAAGCTTACCCAAACCAATTGGCATACGCTACTACTTTTTCATTAGATAACTGGGATAGTGATGGCTGGCAACAAAAGTCTCTTGACTATTTGAAAGAGTCTTTTGACAAAGGTGCTATTGCAGTTAAGGTTTGGAAAAACGTAGGAATGGAGCTGAAAGATAAAAATGGGAAATTTGTAATGATTGACAATCCAAAGTTTGACCCTCTCTTTGATTACCTGGCCAAAAAACACATTCCTTTAATAGGTCATCTTGGGGAACCTAAAAATGCGTGGTTGCCTTTGGAAAAAATGACTATAAAAGGTAATCAAAACTATTTCAGCAAACATCCGGAATATCACATGTATTTGCACCCGGAATATCCATCATACGACGATCAAATCCAGGCAAGGGATCACATGTTGGAAAAGCATCCTGATTTGACATTTATAGGCGCACACCTGGGAAGTTTAGAATGGAGTGTAGAGGAACTGGCTAAGCGGCTGGATAAGTTTCCTAACATGGCCGTTGATATGGCAGCACGCCTATCCGGGCTTCAATACCAGGCCGTAACAAATTGGAAGGGAGTACGTGATTTTTTTATTAAATACCAGGACAGGTTGATTTATGCAACAGACCTGGAGGCGGGAGAACCAATAAATGCTCCTGAACTGGAAAAGCGTATTCATGATAGCTGGATGCGTGATTGGAATTTTTTTGTAAGTGATGCAATGATGCATTCGACGGGGTTTGATGCAGAATTCAAAGGTTTAAAATTATCGAAAGCAATTGTTGATAAGATCTATCGCAGAAATGCTCAAAAGTGGTTTCCGGGTATTAATAACAATAAGTAATCAAATACATGACGCAAAAAACCGGAAGATTTTAAAATGAATTTCAATAACCTGATAAATTAATAATATAAACAGATAAAAGATGAAAGATAATCGCAGGAATTTCTTAAAATTAACAAGCCTGACAGGTCTTGGCCTTGCAGGTGGTATCATGAAAAGTTTTGCCAAAGAATCAGAAAGTAGTATTCTTTCTTCCAATTCTGCTGGCCAATTCAATAAGGACGGATTTAATATGTCTGGCTATGCGGCACCTAAAATGGAGACTGTCAGAGTAGGGTTTATAGGGCTGGGTCAGCGTGGGCCAAGTCATTTAACTAATATGACGAAATTAGCTGGTGTTTCGATCATGGGATTATGTGATATCCGGGAAGAAAAAGTCCTTAAAGCGCAAGAGCTTATTGATAAATCAGGGCAAAAGCCAACTCTGTACTTTGGGAACAAGGATGCATGGAAAAAGCTTTGTGACCGCAAGGATATAGATCTGATTTACATTGCTACCCCCTGGAATATGCACGTTCCGATGGCTGTATATGCTATGGAGCAAGGAAAGCATGTTGCTATTGAGGTTCCGGCTGCCAAAACAGTGGATGAATGCTGGCAATTAGTGAATACATCTGAACGTACCCGTAAGCATTGTATGATGCTGGAAAATTGCTGCTATGATTTTTTTGAGCTTATGACGCTAAACATGGCAAGGCAAGGCTTCTTCGGAGACATCATACATACTGAAGGGGCTTATATCCATTATCTGCTTGACCTGAATTTTAAGAAAGACGGATACTGGGATATGTGGCGCTTAAAAGAGAATATTGGAAGGAATGGAAACCTTTATCCTACTCATGGTCTTGGACCCGTATGCCAGGTAATGAATATTAACAGGGGTGATAAAATGGATTACCTGGTTTCTATGTCAAGCATAGATAATTTGATGGGGAAAGAGGCAAAAGAACTTGCAGCAAAAGATGATTTTTATAAACCCTTCGTAAACAAAAACTACCGGGGTAACATGAATACGACGGTTATTCGTACCAATAAAGGCAGAACAATAATGATTCAGCATGATGTAACCACTCCTAATGTATATTCACGAATACACAAGATAAGCGGAACTAAAGGCTCGGCATTAAAATATCCTCTGCCAGGCAGAATAGCTGCCGGGCATGAAAAATGGCTTTCTGAGGATGAAATGAAATCACTTGAAACAAAATTCCAACCTCCCATTGTGAAAAAGGTAGGAGAAATGGCTAAACAGGTGGGTGGCCATGGAGGTATGGATTTTTTGATGGACTGGCGCCTTATCGATTGCCTCCGTAATGGATTACCGCTTGACCAGGATGTATATGATGCAGCACTTTGGAGCTCCATCGCTCCTTTGAGTGAATCGTCAGTAGCCCATCGCTCAACTTCAGTTGATGTGCCCGATTTTACAAGGGGAGCATGGAAACAAAATAAACCGGTTGATATATCACTTGAACAGGGTGGAAATACAACAGTTAAAGTATAAAGATGGTTACATGTTATTAATTCAGCAGCTTCACATCTTTTTAGTAATAAAAAACTGGCTGTCTCCCTAATCGTTGCAGAAGGTCAGCATAAGGTATGTACACAATCTTAGGGAATGAAAATGTTTGAGCCAATGAATGTTTATGTGGAATAAGTAATAATAGTGTGACTGCTAAAATTGAGGGCAAAACAAGATACAGAATGTACAAGTGAGTGAACACAATGATAATGATTGAACTTAATTTGTTCATTCAATGTTTTATTCTTGTTTCCTCATTTGTACTATTTGACCAGCCTTGTAAATTTCAAATCATCACTTACTTATCCTCAGAAAAAAAATACTTGGGCTGTTTTATCCGTAACGAAAGCTGTTCTTCCTTTTCCTCCAATAAGTTTAAGAGACATAATTGATTGATGGCACGGTTAAAATTTTGTCCTTCATATTTTGAACCATAATACACATCATTATTAAAGTAATCAGACAAAAAACGAATGCATTGCATGTAGATCATAAACCTGCCGGCGTATAAAAAGTATTTTTGTTCTTCTTCAGTAAGATTGGCGTGCATCTCAGTTAAATAACCTTCTACAATTGCTGCAAAATAATCCTCTCTAACCTCAATTTTAGAAAAGTCTTTTTCTTCTTCACTAACAGGTGATAGATAAGTTCGCATCATGTCGCCTACATCACTTATAAAGTATCCCGGCATCACTGTATCCAGGTCAATTACACATAAACCATTATTTTGTTTATCAAACAAAACGTTACTGATTTTAGTGTCACAATGCATTACTCGTTTTTTGAATTGTGGATTTCTTTTTATTTGCTCAAATTCATCGATGATGTAGCTGTAGTTTTTTAATTGTTTAATAATGTTAGCAGCTTCTGAAAGCCGTTCTTTATTTCCCTGTTTTAATGATTCCTGGAACTGATTGTGGCGTAAACTAAGGTTGTGAAAGTCAGGTATTGTTTCTTTCAATAAACTTTCATCAAAGCCTGATAGAAGATGAGTAAATTTTCCAAATTGCCTTGCTGCTTCAAAAGCAAGTTCCGGGCTTTCTACTGTAGTATAAGTGACAGAGTTTTTCACAAATGGAAAAACTCTGAAATAACCATCACTGTTTTGTATTATATCCCGGTTGTCTGCAGAATGCAGGGGAGTAACAAAAAGGTAGTCAGGATAATGATGGTGCAGGTAATCTCCTGCCAAACGAATATTATCAGAAATTGCATAAGGATCTTTAAACACATTATTATTAATCTTTTGCAGAATATATTCTTTATTATCTTTTTTTAATAACCATGTATGATTTATGAGACCTGTTCCAAACGGTTGTATAATCCATTCTTTTGGGTTGAATCCATATGTTTCTAATGTCGTAGCTAGCATGTTAGGTTATTAAAGTTAAAAGGGTAATTAATGATGATTGTCATAATGTTATAATCGATAATTCCTGCCTTTCTTCTGCGTTTGTTGAATTCTTAAGTATTACTATAAATATTCGTTGCTTTCTATTTTTTAATTCTATTGATCAAATCTGGCGTTGTTATTTTTTTAATTCTATTGGTCAAATCAAGTGTTATTATTTTTTTAATCCGTCTTTTAATTTTCATCTAAATTTCGGTTGTGTCATTCATTTTTACTGTTATTCGGCTTTTGATTTATTCTATATTCTTAAACGCTTTTACAGTAATGGTTATGCCTCTCTTTTAAGGCAATGCAAAAGCAATGTAATAATCACCTGCTTTGGTCGCCAATTTTCCACCTCCGCCTGCAGCAATGACTACATATTGCTTACCATTTACCATGTAAGTGCTTGGCGATGCGTAGCCACCTGCCGGCAATTTGGTTTCCCATAATATTTTACCGGTACTCTTGTCAAATGCCCTGAATTTTTCGTCTCTTGTGGAAGCAATAAATACCAAACCACTTGCCGTAACCATACTGCCTCCTAAATTTGGTGCTCCTGTAGGAGCAATACCTTTTTGTGTAAGCTCATCAAATTCACCAAGTGTCGCCTGCCAGGCGAAATCTCCTGTATTTAAATTTATCGCAGTTAATGAACCCCATGGAGGTGTGATAGCCGGATAGCCCTGGGGATCCCAAAAGCGATTATAACCGGTATTTTTAATAGGGTATGGCTTACCTGCTGTATTTGGAACCAGTCCAATGAGGCTGGGTAAATCATTGGAATTAACATATAAAATGCCGGTTTCAGGATCAAAAGATGCACCGCTCCAATTTGCACCGCCTAAAAGGCCGGGCATAATTAAAGTAGACAGATTACTGATAGGGGTAAACTGCGGACCACTCTTGCTTTTTTTAAAGGTTTCTAAAGCATATGCACGGGCTTCCGGATTTAAGTTAGTCATGTCATTTTCAGTTAAACCTGTCCGCGCAAAGGCTTTAGGTTTAACCGGGACTGGTTGGGTAGGAGAGGTGCGTTCACCGGGTATTTCGGAAGCCGGTACTGGTCTCTCTTCTATTGCAAACAGTGGTTTCCCGGTTTCCCGGTCAAAAAGATATACATATCCGGTTTTGCTTACCTGGGCTACGGCATCTGTTTTCTTTCCATTATGATTTACCGTTACCAGGTTTGGAGGACAAGGAACATCTTTATCCCAAATATCATGATGAACGGTCTGAAAGTGCCAGATACGTTTACCTGTATTAGCATCAAGGGCTAACACACAATTTCCAAATAAATTATCACCGTATCGGTCTTGTCCGTAGAAGTCCCAGGTGGGAGAGCCTGTAGCGATAAACGCTATTCCCCGTTTCTCATCCAGGCTTATCCCTGCCCATGAATTCACCCCTCCTGCCTTTTTCCACGAATCGTTTTCCCAGGTGTCATTCCCAAATTCTCCGGCTTGAGGAATGGTATGAAATACCCAATTTAACTTTCCTGTGTTAATGTCAAAAGCACGTACAAATCCCGGAGCTGCCGGTTCAGGGCCTTCTCCGACGGTAGAACCTATGATTAAATTATTTTTAAAAATGACTCCTGGTGTTGTTGAGTTATAATGCATGCCTTTAACGTGGCGGTTAAGGCCCTGGCGTAAATCAATTTTACCTTTATCGCCAAAGCTGCGAATGAGTTTACCAGTGTTGGCATTGATAGCAAACAAATTAATTCCGGCACTGTAATAAATTCGTTTGTCTTCACCGTTTCGCCAATACTTAACGCCCCGGTTTACCCAGTACCCTGTTCCGGGGGTTATGTCTATTTTTTCTTTTGTACGCAATTCTTGTAAAACTTCAGGCGGCAACGGGTCATAACGCCATATTTCTTTCCCTGTTGCCGCATTTAGGGCTACAAGTTTCAATGTTGGGGTAGATGCATATAGTATTCCATCCACTATAACCGGATTGCATTCAATTGTTGTTTTTAAAGCTTGTGAGAAATCGCCTGAGCGATAGGTCCAGCTAACTTTTAATTGACTAACATTTTGCTTATTAATCCGCCTAAGGGTTGAATACCTGCTTTTGGTGTTGTCTCCTGCATAATCAGTCCAGTTTTCGCCAGCGAAATTTGCTGTGCTTTTATTAAAAATGTGGCAGGCAGGAATTATCGGCAGTAAGAAAGCAGATAAAATGAATAATGCTTTGAAATTTGGTGAAATACGTTCAGCAACGATATTTGAAGCTTTTCTCATGCAAGCAAAATGGAGGTTATAAGATACTTAGAAACCGATTCTATTTTTATTCTTTTTAAATAAATGCTAAACTCTAAATGATTTTGTTTTGTTTTTCTTTTTTCTTGATAAAAAAACAAAAAATCCAGACTCCATAAAAAATGCTAAAAATCAATAGCAAAGGCTAGAATGAAATAAGTCACAACAGTTAAATACAACTGAGCTATGTATAACTTACTTACTAAAAGCACATCCAAAGCTTCAGTAACATCTATTTCATTTCTTAACACCTAACCTGGTAATTTTCTTAACGCCTTTTTTTATGAGGTCGGTCAATATTATTGCAAACCTAAAACTTTATTAAAGTAAAGTTACTTTGATAACAAAGCCCAGCGGCTTGAGCATGACATTAGCTTCATAAGTTTGCCAGGAAAAGACGTAATCCACTATTTATTTCATATTCATCCAATCATTAATTTTAGAATTCATTGCCAACTCGTAAACATACATCCAGTCAGAATTATTGGTGCCATTTGCCAAATGATCATGATGATTTTGATCAAGAACATAATCAGCAGGATTGGTCAATACCCGTGTTTTGGAAAAGACGTGTTCATAATTGTTTCTTATTGTATTAAAGTCAGTTACATATTTTTTTACATCATCTTTTACTCTGGATTTATCAGATGCAGAAGCATTGTCATATTTTTCTAGCAGTAACAGAAGCTTTGCCGGATATATCTGCAATTCATTTATCTGGTTCATGATGCTTAAAGAATATTCGTTTTGCAGCGCCAGTTGAGTTGCTTTAGCTATCCGTTTTTTAATTTCAAGGTACCTCGAAACATCTTCTTTAGATTGTTGAATCTTTGTCTTATATTTTTCACTCCAGGCTTTGCTGGTCTTCTGGTCGGGCAATTCTATCAGGTCAATTTTTCGTGGATAATTATTCCGGTGTCCTTTGTCAACTAAAGCAGTTTCCCAAAATACCAACGCCTTCTCTAATGAATCCTGGAATTCGAAAGATTTATCCGCTAATGCCGGTGCATAGAACCTGTGACGGAACGTAGCATGAACATCGTCTGCCTTAGCATCTGTATAATTCCAGCTAAAAAAACCAAAGTCATATAAACCCCGCCAATAGGTTTCAAAATGAGGGGAGCAGTCATCCCATGCAGTACATAATATGCCGTCCATTTTCTTCTCTGCAGTTATTCTGCAAAAATCCTTAATTGGCTGAAAGTTTGACTTTTCACGGGGAAGCATTGGCCACATGGTTTGTGCAGCAGTAGCAGCCATAGCTTTTAAATTATGAGATTTATACCAATCTATTGCTTTATGATTTCCTGGTATATCAGGACTGTCATAATTCCACCGCATATACACGCATTCTTTCGGGAAAAGGCCAATGTTTTCTTCTAACCGGTGAGCGTTTGCCTGCCAGGTTTTATTTACAGTGTCTGCAGGGACTGTAGGATCCCATGTTGTTTGATAAAGATCAGAAAGTTTAAAAACCATATCATCCCAAAAAATAGGTATTCTGTTATGGCTTGTGGCAAAGTCACAGACTTTTTTAAGCCATTGCATTTGTAATTGTATCGGCGTTAAACCTGATTTTTTTGATAATTCTGACATGCCCAGGTTACCTACTTCATCACCACCCACGTGCAAATATTTCCCAAAAGGAGTTGCAGCTATTGCATCTTCATAAAGAGAAAACTGCAATTGATACGTTTCAGGATTCATAGGGTCAAACGACCAGTCAGATGTAATAGTATCGCGGAGGTTTTTATACTTCTCATGTTTTAAAATAAATGAAGCGTGTCCCAATCCCTGCACCAAAGGACTGATTTCAATGTTTCTTTCTTTTGCATACCTGCTGATTGCTGCAAAATCATCAACAGGAATAGCATGAGATGCTCCGATTAAAGGGGCTTTGCGGTAGCGGAGCTTATCTTCAAATTCAACAATAATCGCATTTACTTTTACTTTAGCCAATCGATCAATCATGTCATAATAATAACGACTTGAATCGAGGTGATGCTTTAAATCAAGATGCACAGCGCGATAAGCAATATCGGGATAATCGGTTATGGTACATGCCGGTATTTCTATTTTCTGAGCGTTTGCGTCTTCCAGTAGTTGCAAAAGTGTTTGGCATCCATAAAATAACCCTGCCTGACCACCTGCATTAATAACAACGTTTTTATCGTTAATCTGAATACTGTAACCCTCAGGAGAACCAGAAAAATTTTGAGCAGTCGTTAAGTTTAATTCAAGTACTCCGGCACCTTGTTGAGATGCTGATGGCAACGTTTTTAATACGCCATATAATACCGGTTTAACAGATGTTCCTTTTAATAAGATTGACCGAAGAGTATTATAAGTAATTCCTTTCCCGTTTAGCAGTTCAATTTTTTGTGGTTGAGGCATTAGTTTAAAATGCTTATTAAAATCTTCTTTATTGAAAGCGTAAACATGTATAGTGCTAAACAAGACGATAAAAAGGCAAATGCATTGTAATTTTTTCATGAAAAATTGTTTTAATAAATAACCCGATGAATAGGTTTGAAGACAGGAAAAATGCAGTTATTATTTATTTATATTGGTATGTGTAAAATTTTTTAAAAGTTTTGCAATTAAACCTAAAGCTAATCATTGGTTTGCTTATGAAGTGATTGCGACGCATCGATGATGCTTTGAAAAACTAATGCTTGTATCATTAAAACAAGTTATAAACTACCCGGTTTTTGCTTGCCTGTTATATACGATCCTTCCTTTTATAATTGTCATTTCTATTTCGATATTGCTGTTAAACAGTACTATGTCAGCATCTTTACCTGCCACTAATGCACCCTTTTTGTCAGATACTTCTAAAATTCGGGCGGGTGTAGCGGTTATCATTCTTATTGCATCTGGCAACGGAACGTCAGCCATAAAAACCATGCTTCTTACGAGCCGGTCTGTTGTTGCTACGCTACCAGCAAAAGAACTTCGGTCAGGCAGCTTGGCTACACCATCCTCTACTATTACTTTTAAACCGTTATCAATATTTCCTAAAATACTTTCTCCTTCGGGCATACCTGCGGCACGCATGGCATCAGTAATCAATGCAGTTTTGTCTGCACCTTTAATTTTATACACCAGTTTTAACAAAGGCGGGGGAAGATGAATGCCATCTGCTATTATTTCCACATCCATTTCATCAATTATAAATGCGCTCTCTACTGCTCCTGCATACCGGTAAGCATTTTTTCGTGTCACTCCCGACATTCCGGAATACAAATGGGTAGCAAGCGAATAACCATTTTCAAATGCAACTATTACCTCTTCGTAAACAGCATCTGTATGCGCTAATGCAGTCAATATACCTTTAGATTTCAAACATCGTCCAAACTCAATGGCTCCTTTTAGTTCGGGTGCAGCACTCCACCTTTTAATGGATGATGAACGGGAAAGTATATCATTGTATTCTTCCGGATCGGGATCTCTGATATATCTTGGGTCTTGAGCGCCTCTTTGATTCATGGCAAAATAAGGACCCTCAAGGTGCATACCGAGGAACTGTGCACCATTTATATTCTTTTCGTTTGCACGCTCATATATTGCCAGGGTTTGCAGCAATTGTTCATGAGTACTCGTAAGGGTAGTTGGTAACATTGCAGTAGTCCCATATTTAGCGTGCGTTTCTGCAATATTCAGGAAAGCTGTTTCATTTCCATCCATAAAATCATGACCACCGCCTCCATGCACATGTATATCAATAAAACCCGGAGCTATATATTTTCCCTTCGCATCTATTTCAAAAGCACCTTCTGCCTCTATGTTCCCTTGCTCAACAGCCGTAATAATACCTTCTGTAACAATCACAGTTCCATTCGGGATTATTCGATAAGGCGTAATAATATTCCCGTTATATATTTTTAAGTATTGCTCCTTCATCTGTTTATTTACGTAGAATTGGCTGTTATTTTACTGGGTTTTATTTATTTAATGAATTAACATCTATAGTGGCTGCAATAGCTTTACTCATTGTATTTATTTATAGGACTACAATTCTATTTATAGCTTTTCATCTTTATTTAGTAATTGTATTAGCCGAAAGCTGAGAAGCAGAAGCTTTATCAAGATATAAGGTGCAATCAGGATGGCGTTGCAGAATACTTGCCGGATAAAGGTTACTTACCTTTTGTTCCAGTGTATTTTTTACCGCTGTTGCCTTTCTTCCATCAGGTACAGAACAGATAATATGTGTAGATTTCAAGATTTGTTTTACTGACATACTAATTGCCTGGCGTGGTACCTCCCCGATTGACTTAAACCAGCCTTCGCCCAATTGTTGTTTTCTGCAAGGCTCGTCTAACTCTACGACCAGGTATGGTTGCTCTGTTTCGAAATCTGCAGGTGGATCATTGAATGCAAGGTGACCATTCTCTCCAATACCAACAAGAGCAACATCAGCAGGATATTTATTTATTAATTGACCCAGCCGTTCACATTCTTTTTTTGTATCAGTCTCACCATTAATCAAATAAGCAGCTTTTAACGCAGGTACTTTTGAGATAAACCTTTCCTGCAGATATTTTCTAAAACTTGCCGGATGAGTTATGGATAAACCAATATATTCATCCAGGTGAAACACGACAACTTTGCTCCAGTCAATTCCTGGTTCAGATACCAGTTGATTTAATGTTTGGAACTGACTTGTACCCGTGGCTAAAATAATGTTTGCACTTCCATTTTCTGCTATTGCTTCGCGAATTAATTGTGCTGCTGCAGCCCCTGCAACCTTGCCTAATTCTTCAGGATTTTGGCTTATGTTGATATCCATTTTTACATTTAAATTCAGTTACTAGAAGATTTTGAGCCATGCGACACCAGGACTCTAAGTTTAATGTTTTTCAGCTTTGTGAAGGTTAGGTATTTGAAAAACTAAAGCTTCACTTTACCTATGTATTTGATTAATATTTACTGTTTAAATATAGTTCGTCCAACCCAATTTACAAAACTGCTGTTGTACGTTCGTATTTATTTTCCTTTAGCCATTCTCGCCAATCGTTCGCAACTTTGTCCCAATTGAATATGTCATAGTTGGTCTCACCATTAGGTTTTAATGGAAAAAAATTATGTTCTGTTCCAATATATGGTTTAAACGTAAAATTCCTTTTATGTTGACGAATTGTTTCGACTCTAAAGTAATCTACAAAAGATACAAGACCATAGTCTTTGGTTCCATAAGTTACTAAAACAGGAATTTTCAACCTTGATAAATAGTTAACTGGTGGAGGAACAGAAAATCCATATGTCGATTTATAACTATCTCCTTGTTTTGCGATAGTATTATTAGAATCAGCAACTATTTTTTCCCAGTTCTTTATAGCATCTTCAGCATATGTTGCTGTATCTGTCTCCAATACTCTTGACCGCTCAATTATAGACATAATTCTTCCAAATGGGTTGCCACCAGAGTAAATTAAATGTGTGACTTTCGGATAAATAAAAGCAATTTTGGCTGCGATGGCGCTACCTTCTGAGTGGCCCGCAACAACTAATTTGATTTTTGAAATCCAGGAATGTTTTTGCAAAAACTTAATTACCGCAATATCTCTTTGAACATAATAACCAAGCAGGTTCCTATCGGTATAGTTTTTAGGAAATGAACCCGGAGGATCACTATAAGTCATATCTGAATTTAATGACCTTTCATTAACTATAAAAGGAATGTTTGGTTTACTAATTATTGCCAAATGATATTCTTTACTTAAACTATCCGGATTAAAAGGAAATACATTATATATCTTTTGTTTGCCTAACGAGTCATATTTAATCATAAGAGGTATTGGCAGACTTCCCTGGCAAAAAAGAAATAACGGTTTAGGAATATTTATTTCGTCTTTTTTTGATTTAATTAATATGTCAACTGTGTCGCCTTGATATTGCATTTGGATATGTTTAAATCCAAAATCTTCAGGTCGTTTGTTTTGTCCAAACAATTGTATTGCCAAAAGAAGAAATGATATGATAATTTGGAACTTCATAATATGTTGCACAACCAGATTTTGTGCAACTTTGTGTTCTTTGTGTCTTAGTGGTTCAATTGGCGTTTTTTTTCACCCTTTACAACAGCACTTTTGTATTACCCCCATTTTCAAGAAGGATATCTACAGGTTTATTGGTTTTCCAGGAACCTTTAGTAAAATCAGGAACGTTGATAGAGTTGGAACGGTTAGCTACAGACCACTCACTTAGGGGTGCAACAGCACTCCACGCTGCAGCATCATAGACATCAATATCGAGAGGCAATCCATTGCGAAGACAATCTATAGTACGCCAATCCATTAAGAAATCCATGCCTCCGTGACCTCCAACTTGTTTGGCCATTTCGCCCACTCTCTTTACAATAGCCGGTTCATACTTTTCCTGCAATGATTTTAGTTGATCCTCTGCGAGCCAATCTTCATGACTGGTAGCAATACGTCCGGGAAGTGGATATTTTTGTGCTGCACCTTTTGTACCGCTTACCAGGTGGATACGGGAGTAAGGCCTTGTAGAAGATACATCATGTTGTATCTTTATTGTCTTTCCTTTTGCAGTTTTGATAGTAGTGGTATTCATATTGCCCCGGTAGGTTTTATTGGCATACGGCTTATAAAAATCATCTTTTGCTGCAAGTTCTTTGGCCAATGCTCCCATCGAATAGTCGTTGCTGGAAACCGAAACCAGGTAATCCATTTTATCGCCCCTGTTAATGTCTAATATTTGCGCAACAGGGCCGAGACCATGAGTGGGATACAAGTTTCCATTTCTGAAGTTTTCTTTAAGCCGCCACATATTCCAATATGTTTCTTTTTTGAAGTTGTCCAATAGAAGGTCATGAATATAAGCGCCTTCAGTATGTACAATTTCACCAAAGAATCCCTGCCTTGCCATATTTAATGTAAGCAATTCGAAAAAATCATAGCAACAATTTTCAAGTATCATACAATGTTTGCGGGTACGTTCAGATGTTTCTACAAGCTGCCAGCATTCATCTATTGTTTTCGCCGCAGGCACCTCTATGCAAACATGTTTATCTTGATTCATTGCATAAACTGCCATAGATGTATGTAAACTCCACGGGGTTGCGATATAAATAAGGTCAATATCCTTTCTTTCGCACATCTTCTTCCATTCATTCTCATTGTCTGTATAAACGTCAGGACGATGAGGAGTTTTTTCAAGAAGTTTTTTTGCCGCATTTGCCTTATCTGGCCGCAGATCACATAAACCTTTTATATCCACTCCGGCTATTTTACTCATGCGTTCAACAGCTCCCGGTCCGCGGTTACCTAAACCAATAAAGCCTATGCGCACTGTTTCTAATTTAGGTGCAGAATAGCCGCTCATATTGAAGTGATTTCCCGGTTTTCTGTCAAAATCCTCCCGATTAGTTACAGCTTCTGCTCCAAAAGCTGATGTTAATTGGGCTCCGGCAAGACCAGCTCCCGTGAGGCCGGAAAGTTTCAAAAAATTTCGACGGTTACTTTTCATTGCTGCTAGTTTTATTTAGTTAGGTTTTTATTTAGTTTAAATAAAATGGGTATGAATAGCTTTTCTAAATATCGTTTATAAGTTTCTTAAACTTTTAGCCAACGGTCAAACCACTCAAAAGCCTCTGCCTGCATCTTTGCATCGAACTTATGCGGCCCTGGATAATAAGAGCATTTAAAATGATCCTCTGCTCCGGCTTTTTTATATACTTCGGTTAATATTTTTTCAGCCCTGTTCATTTCAGCCAACGTATATAATTGATCGTCACTATCATTCAACACAAGGGTCGAAAGAGGTGCACGTAATCCAAGTATTTCAGGAAAATCTAATTCATTAGGCAGTAAAGGAACATAAGTCATCCATGTATGTGTAAAAGATTTATTGAGTAGAAAATCTTTCCAGGTGCTCATAAAGCCGACATCGACAGTGCACTTAATTCTGTCGTCAAGTCCTGCCATAAATACGGTTCTTATCCCTCCTCCTGAGAGCCCTCCGCATCCAACACGATTTGCATCAACATCTTTACGGACACACAATATATCAAGTGCTTTTTGATCCTCTGCAAAAAATACTGCCGGCCATGTAGTTCCCGCACAAAATAAAGATTTGGCCATTACATGTTCATGTTCACCTGCAAAATGGTTGTACGCTTTAATGTTCTCGGCATTTTCAGGATTATCATCATTTCGACCGTTCCGCATATGGGTTGGTACATCCTGAAACATTACTCTGCGACTGGCAAAAGTAAAGGCATCCGGAACCAAAACTACATAACCGCGTTTGGCAATTTCATTTGCCCATGCAAAATTGCTATAATACACCTGCTGGTGTTCTTTCATCAAAGGATGTTGATTATCAGAAGTCCGGGTGATTTTACGACAACCAAAGTATTTGTTTCCTCCATGATCATGAAAAGCAAGAATGGCAGGTAATTTACCTTTTGCATTTAATGGTTTTAACAGGATAGCTTCTGTTGGCCTGCCATAGGGTAATTGCCAGCTAAGCTCTTCTATATGCAAACCATCATAAGAATATTGCTTATTTACATTTACCTTAGGAATGCTGCCAATATCAGGAATGGCTAAACGTTCGGTAAGACGTTGTTTGGCAGCTTTTCTCCATGATTGCAGGTTTTTCCATTCATTTCTTCTGAAAGAGAAGGCAGGTAAATTATTTTCATTCAGCGAATTGGCCCATGCTCCATAAAGACCAATAATGCTGATGTCCTTTTCATTAAATTCATTGTTTTTCACAGCAGCATCAGTATTTAAAAAATTAGAGTTTGATTTGTTAGCACTGTCCTTTTCTGAAGCAAATCCATTTAGCATACCACCTGCTACACCCATTCCCGTAAGTCCTGCAAGTTTTAAAAATTTTCTTCGTTTATTCTGCATATTTATAGGTTTAAAAAAACTTATAATCGTTTTGTAATCATTATTTAATGTCTGAAGAAGTTAAATTAATAATCTTCAAAAGATACGGGAATTATCAATTGTATTTTCAGGGTTATTAAAATAAAATCTGGTTGTGTGAAGTACGCATAATTTTATTGATAAATTATAGTAAAAACTTTGCAAACGTTTGCGCTAATTTAAATGTACCTGATTTTCTTTTCTCTGAAAATATGTATTAAAGAAGCTGTAAGTTTTATGCTAATTATTGAAGTGTCAGAGAATAACTATAAAACACATGAATAAATAATAAGCAAGGATAAAGTGTTTTATTAGTAAACAATTTTCCCTTAAGATGGCCAATAACAAGTCGGTTACTCATTCGCTTTGTCAAAGACCGGTTACCTCTTTTTCAGTCACACTCACTAACTTATACACTTTTCCATCAGGTTTGGTTAATACATATAATTCTCCTTGCGAGTCTCTGCCAAAATGCAGGTCAACACGTTCACTTCCGCAAAGTTCAGCAAGAGTCTTAATAGCTCCGTTAATTGAAATCTTCCATTCTTTAACCAGAACCTGCTTTCCTTGCTGTATTTCATTCATGTTTATATAAAACAACCTGCCGGTAGGAATATCACCGAAGAAATATTTCCCTTTCAATGTTGGAATAGCAGTACCTGAATATTCAAACCCACCTGAAATGGCCTTGCCTTCATCGTGGTCATACTGAGCAACAGGATAAGTGATACGAAAACTGCTATCATTTACGGGAAGGGGATACACTTTATTCAACTCCCCATAAGGATTTAAAACAAAAGTTCCTTCCCTTACCGGCCAGCCATAATCATGGCCTTTAATGACAAGATTTACTGATTCGATATTACCGTGTCCTATGTTGCAAGCCAGCATTTGTTCCCGGTTACTCCATGTGATACGATGTGGGTTTCTATAACCATAGGCGTATATCTCGCCAAGCTCTTTAGTATTGCGGCTTTTAGCAAATGGGTTTTGTGGTGGAATTCCATATTGTTGATTAGCGCTGTTTTTAGCTGCAGGATCAATTCGAAGAATGGTGCCCCATATTTTTTCAGGACTATGTGCCAGGAAGGGATATCCGTTTTCAACACTGCCCCCATCACCAATGCCAACATATAACAAACCGTAATCCTCGCCGCCGGGTTTAGCAAAGGGATTGAATGTAATCTCCTGCACACCATGAATTCCTGAAACCATATTTACTCTAAATAGTTCCCTGCCTGTTCCCGAAAATACATCGGCACCAGGATTGTCTGCTTTCCACTCAGTCAGCACCCATTGCAGAGTCACCTTAATAGAATCGGCATAACTGAAATCGGCTTTGGCAGAATTTGCTGGTTCTGTATGTGTAGTATATATCAGCCCGTTTTTAGCAAATCGCGGATGAAAAGCAAAACTGCCAAAACCTGTTGCCAGCCCAGGCTGATTAATAAATCTTGGTTTCAACTGAGCCATATCCATATAAACCACTGGCTTGTTATGCTGTAGTTTATATAGTTTGCCCCGAAGATCAAGGACAAATAAATTATGTGTTTTTCGCTCGAAGTCTAACTTTGTTATTCTTGTCAGTGGCAGTTTACCACTGTCACTGGAAGGAGGAATTAGTGTTACCTGTTTCAGTTCCACAATTAGGTTTGAAGGCTTAATTATGCCAGGGATAGGGTTCGTTAATTCCTTTCCGTTTCCCTTCGTTACCTTCTGATCAGGAAGCTTATGTGTATTTAAAAATGCAATAATTCCGTTCAGTTGATCATTTGAAAAAGTGGCAAATGATGGCATCACTACTTTATATTTTTTATACAATTGTTGAGCCCGTTCATCTCCTGAATGAATAACCTGTTGCGGATTTTTTATAAATTGTTGAATCCATTCGGCAGAAGCTCTCGTTGTTAATCCACCTAATTGCGGGCCAATACCATCCTGCCTGAAGTTATGGCAACCACTGCAATACTGGTTGAAAGAAGCTTCACCTTTAGCAATTGTTAAAGAGTCTGCTGAGATATAATTGTTATCTGCAGAAGACCCGAAATTGCAGGCATTGAAATGCAATAAAACTATAAAAGCATTTAAAATAACAAGAATTCTTTTTTTAATCATTGAAGTAAGCAGCGTTAATTATACAAACCTAAAACATAAATCTTTTCTCCTGCACATCTTTAACCCATTTCGTGTCGTCTTAATTTCAAGGATTGGAGAAAATCAAAGCTTGTTCAGCACATTTGTTCAGGTGTTTCTTTTTTAAAGAATTTGTCCATCTTTCATTACTATGATTTCATCTGCTTATGAAAATATATCCAAAGGGTTATGCGAAACTATTATACAAGTATTTTCAGTCTTTCGCTATATCATATTGTACATTTGCCGAAGCATTTGAGTTTATCGGAGGATTGGGAATGGCTATAATAAAGCTTGTTTAATTGTCTGGGGAAGCTTCATTACTTATCAATTTTTTATAGCCAAATACATTAAAATAGGAAATATAATTTGCTTTATATAAAATCAGATTCTTTCACAACAAATAACTACACATGCCTTAGCGAACATATAGTGTTAGATATGAGTGAAGATGATAAAATTGCAGGAATTGAGATACATGATGCATCGAGGCTTGTCGACGTGGAAAGTCTGATACCGATAAAATGTAAAAATATTATTTAAGACAAAACTTTTTAACAGATTTTTCATTGATAGAAGAAGCTTCAATTTAAAGAAGAGTTATGATACCTGATTTTCAAAGTTTGATGTTACCAATGCTAAAATTTGCAGAAGATGGTAAAGAACATTCTACATCAGAAGCACAGGAAATACTTGCGAAGCAATTTAATGTTTCTGAAGTTGATTTAGCCCAATTATTACCTAGTGGCAAGCAAAGAGTTTTTGCTAATAGGGTTCATTGGGCAAAAGCCCATTTGAAGATGTCTAAGCTTTTTGAAGACACGCGCAGGTCTTATTTCAAAATTACTGAAAGAGGAAGAAATGTATTAAAACAAAAACCTTCTGCTGTTAATATAAAATTTTTAAAGCAGTTTTCTGAATACCTTGACTTTACAGGCGTTAATAAAATTTCATCTTCTGATATCAGTGCTCAAAAAGATGATACCATAATTACGGAAACTCCTGAAGAACTATTAGAGAACGGTTACTTAAAAATAAGGAAATCTTTGGAAGGTAACTTGTTACTAAAGCTAAAGAGTATTCATCCTTCATTCTTTGAAAAAATAGTAATTGAGCTATTAGTAAAAATGGGGTATGGAGGATCAATTGCAGAAGCTGGGAAAGCTACAAAATATACTGCTGATGAAGGTATTGATGGAATAATCAAAGAAGACAAACTTGGATTAGACGTTATTTATGTGCAGGCGAAAAGATGGGAAGGAGTAGTTGGCAGACCTGAACTTCATAAGTTTGTTGGTGCGTTAGCAGGTCAGGGTGCTAAAAAAGGGATATTTATCACTACTTCATCTTTCACTAAAGAAGCTGCTGATTATACTCCTAAAAACGAAACCAAAATTGTTTTGATTGATGGAGCAAAACTTGCTCAATATATGATTGATTATAATCTTGGAGTTTCTATTCAAAACACTTATGAAATAAAGAAAATAGATTCTGATTATTTTGAGGAAGACTAAAAATAGGTGCGACTCTAATTAAAAACTAATGCTCTTTATATACAGAGTTCTTTCTTTTTTTATTAATCTCATTGGTTTTTTTATTGCTGTTTCTTTAGTGATAATTATTCCAATTTTTATTACTGTACCTGTTCTATGGCTTCCGATGTTCCTGATAATTTCTGTTGTGTTGTATACATGGTTTAGCAACAGGTTTCGTCAAAAGGTTTTGATGAGGAATGAAGTGGTGAGTTATGGTCTTCGCGATTGGATCCGGGTTAATGGTTTTGTAGCAATTGTTTTCAGCCTTTTGAATATTCCTTCCATAATTAATCTTATACAAAATCCTGCGCGTTATTTTGAAACAACAAAAGAATTTGCAAAGCAATTTGGGCAAGGGGCCGGACAAAATTTTAAAATAGAAAATATACAGACTCTTACCTCTGTAATGCTGCTTTATTTTATAGCTTTATTTGTTCATGTCTTTTGGACCTTTGCCATGATTAAGAAGAATAAAGAAAATTTCCAATAAATTCTCTTTTATATAAAGCACCGGTTTTGGTGCTTTTTTGTTACTTTATATTATGAAGCCACCTAATATACCTTTAGCAGAAAGAATGCGTCCATCTGCATTAGATGATCTTGCAGGACAACAACATCTTACAGGAAGGGGAAGCATTTTACGGACAGCAATCGAAAATGAAAATGTTCCATCAATGATATTATGGGGACCACCGGGAACAGGCAAAACAACTATAGCCAATATAATTGCTCATACACTGAAAGTTCCATTTTTTCAGCTAAGCGCTATAAGCAGCGGCGTGAAAGATGTACGCGAAGTTATCGAACAGGCGAGACAAAAGGAAAAATGCATTTTATTTATTGATGAGATACATCGTTTCAACAAAGGCCAGCAGGACGCTTTGCTTGGCGCTGTCGAAAAAGGAATTATTACCCTTATAGGTGCCACAACAGAAAATCCTTCGTTTGAAGTAAATTCTGCCTTGCTAAGCCGTTGCCAGGTATATGTGCTGAAACCATTAAGTGATGAAGAGCTTATCTCTTTATTAAAAGAAGTAATGATCAAGGATGAATGGCTAAAAACTATGTCGATTGACCTGAAAGAAACCGAAGCCCTTATAAACATTTCAGGAGGTGATGCCCGAAAGCTCCTCAATCTCTTTGAATTGACAATTCAAAATGCACCCCTCTCCACGAGGAGAGGGGCCGGGGGTGAGGCGACAATAACGAACGATCTTGTAATGGAGGTAGCCCAAAAGAAAATAGCATTGTATGATAAACAAGGCGAACAACATTACGACATCATTTCAGCTTTTATAAAAAGCATGAGGGGCAGTGACCCCAACGGCGCAGTGTATTGGCTTGCACGTATGATCGAAGGTGGGGAAGATGTAAAATTTATAGCGAGGCGAATGCTGGTATTTGCCAGTGAAGATGTCGGCAATGCAAACCCCAATGCATTGCTTTTGGCAAATGCAACTTTTGATGCCGTTAATAAAATCGGTTATCCTGAAAGCCGGATTATTCTTTCGCAATGTGCTACTTACCTTGCTTCGTCAGTTAAAAGCAATGCCTCTTATGAAGCTATTAACCAGGCTCAGGCTGCAGTAAGCAAATATGGTGATTTAGCTGTTCCCCTACCTATTCGAAATGCTCCTACCAAACTAATGAAAAATATGGATTATGGAAAAGGTTATAAATATGCTCATTCTTTTGAAGGAAATTTTGCGGAACAGGAGTATCTTCCTGATAAAATAATCAATACAAAATTCTATGAGCCCGGAATAAATGCAAGGGAAAATGAATTGAGAAAATATTTAAAGGAAAAATGGGGAGATAAATATGGATATTAACTTTTTTGAAGCATCTATAGCAGCTTTAAATATAATATATTTTGAAGAAGTGGAGCGGAACTTATATAAGAATTCTTTTTGACAGAGGTGCTTGTATTATTATAAATTATGAGTAACTTGTAGCAGAAGGGAGACATTTAGTTGCATTATCTATTAAAACATATACCTGCTTTATGAAACAATTTAATTTGTCTTACCTCAACGTACCTTGATAATGAAAAGTATAAAGGCATCTAATATCAAAGCAATAAAAATCATTTTTATCTTTTTTGTTTTTCTTAAAGCCCCTCCTGCCTTTACCCAGGTTTATGGCTGCAAAGATTCATCTGCTAATAATTACGACCCATCAGCAACAGTAAATGATGGAAGCTGCACTTATAATGCCACTAATTATACACCTCCTGTATTTGTTCCGAAGATAAGTGATACACTTATAGAAAGCAGTGGCCTTCAATGGGCGGGCAATTCTCTCTGGAGCTTTAATGACAGAGGCGGCGAACCAATTCTGTATAGAATAGACACTGTAAGTGGAGCCATTTTACAAACTGTAAGACTAACAGGAGCAACTAATGTTGACTGGGAAGAAGTTACCTTCGACGGTACTTATTTTTACGTTGGCGATTTTGGCAACAATCTGGACGGCGCCAGAACAGATTTAAAAATATACAAGTTTCCTTTCAGCGCAATACCTGATTATACAACCAATCCTGGGGCAGCTATTCCTTTAGAAAAAATAGAGGTTATCAATTTCACTTACAGCGACCAGCAGCATCCCGTAGCTGCTGGGCTGGATTCGACAAAATTTGATTGTGAAGCTATGATTGTTAGCGGCGGAAAAATTCATCTTTTTACAAAAGGCTGGATCGATTTTACCAGCACACATTATGTTATTAACAGTACTCTTGCAGGCCACTATGTTGCTGCTCCTTTTGAGACGCTAAAAACGGATTATCTTGTAACAGGAGCTAGTAAGGCACCTGGACAGGAAGTTGTCACACTGCTCGGATATCAGAATTTTGTGCCCGGAAATCATTATATGTACTTGCTCACAGGCTATAGCGATGGTAAGTATTTTAACGGGAATAAAAGAAAAATTAATTTACCGAATGCTATTGAAATGGGTCAGGCAGAAGGTATTACCTTTAGAAATGATAATTATGGTTATATAAGCAATGAAAAACTTAAAACTTCCTTTTTAACTGTATACCAAAAACTTCACTCTTTTAATGTCAGCAGTTTTGTTCCTTCAAATATATTGGCTGCTGATCTTAATAACTTTAATGTAAATAAAATAAATGCTGCAGATAAAATTTCATGGGATTTCAATTCACCTGTTCACAGTCTTCAAATACAACACAGCTCTGATGGTATAAATTTTAATGTTTTAAAAACCTACAGCGTTTCAACCAAAGGAACATTTTATAATAAGCCTGAGACCAGTCTTAATTATTATAGAATTGAATGGCAGGAAATTGGTGGAGCACATAAATATTCAAAAATAATATCCATAAAAAATGAAGAAAGCAAGCAAATCAGTAATGTTTTACTAAAAGCAAACGGAGAATTATCCTTTGTGTTAGGCGGAACCCAGGAAGAATTTTTTTCATTTAAATTACTTACCACTGATGGTAAATTACTTTCCCGGATAACCGCCCGTTCTTATAAGCCCGGCTTTAATAAAATCAACTTTACCGGAAGTTCTGCTTTAAGCGGTGTTGTTGTTTTAACCGGATCTGGCAGTAAGCAAAAAATAACAATGCTGTTGCATGCGATAAAATAACAATCTGTTAAGCATATTTGGTTTTCCCCAGGACATGGATTAGGAAGAACAAGGCATAGCAACTGCAACTTTTGTATTTTCGCAAAATGTCAGAAGAAAAATACTCAATAGAAAAAATCCTTGCTAATTTAAAAATTGAAAATCTGAATGAAATGCAATTAGCTTCTATTGAGGCTAATAAGAAGCATAATGATATTATTCTTCTTTCTTTTACCGGCTCAGGCAAAACCGTAGCTTATTTACTGCCTGTACTGCAACTTTTAAATCCTGCCATTTCTAAAACACAGGCCTTGGTTGTAGTTCCATCAAGAGAGCTGGCTTTGCAGATAGAAAAGGTATTTAAAACAATGGGAACCGGTTTCAAGGTTACCTGCTGTTATGGAGGGCATTTGCGCGAAACAGAGGAGAACAACTTATTGCAGGCGCCTGCACTTATAATAGGAACCCCTGGCCGCTTAGCAGATCATATCCGCAGAGGAAATATTCAAACCGAAAATATTGAAACTCTTGTATTAGATGAGTTTGACAAATCTATTGAACTGGGTTTCCAGGATGAAATGGCATTCATCATCGGGTCACTAAAAAGTCTAAAGAAACGGATTCTTACATCAGCGACTGAAGCAACTGAAATTCCTGATTTTATTGGTTTGGTTAATCCTGTACGTTTAAATTTTCTGTCTGAAGATAATAACACTGCTCTTGCCATACAGGCAGTAAAAAGTCATGATAAAGACAAATCAGAGACACTCTTTAAATTAATTTGTTTTTTAGGAAACAGGTCAGCCATTATATTCTGCAACCATCGTGAGGCAGTTGAACGGACGAGCTTGTTTTTGTCTGATAAAGGTATTGTAAATGTGTTTTATCATGGCGCATTGGAGCAGCCCGAACGCGACGTTGCTTTATGCAAATTCAGAAACGGCACTTCCAATGGTTTAGTTACCACGGACCTTGCCTCAAGAGGTTTAGATATTCCAAACATAAGGTATATCATTCACTTCCATTTGCCTCAAAATGAAGATATATTTACTCACCGCAACGGCAGGACAGCAAGAATGGAAGCAAGCGGCACAGCTATTCTTATTTTGTCGCCCGATGAAACCTTGCCTGTATACATTTCTTCGCCTGTTGATGAGATACAATTACCTGAAGCAACCACTTTACCGGAAAAGCCTAAATGGTCTACTCTTTTCATTGGAGCAGGTAAAAAAGACAAGGTAAACAAAGTGGATATTGTAGGTTTCTTAATCAACAAAGGACAACTGAAAAAAGAAGATGTAGGATTAATTGAGGTCAAAGATTTTTTCTCTTTTGCAGGAGTTCGCAAAGTTAAAGCCGGAAATACATTGGAATTAATTAAAAATGAAAAAATAAAAAATAAAAAGGTGAAAATTGATATAGCTAAATAAAGCCTTCATATTACGCTTTTTTCTTTAGAAAAAGCTCTGTGTTACTTCGTGTCGCTGTGTCTTCTGTGATTACGGGTGAATAGAGTTCATCTGTTTCCTGCCGCAGTTGACGATGGAGTTAAATAAAATAGTTAATTATACCTTTAACTCTTGATAGTAATAAGTGTATGATAAAGAATTGATAAAGGGAAGTCTCCTAATATTGACTCCGCAATTTCAGTTCGAAGTAATATTAAATTGGTATGATATTAAAAATTACCTGTTATCTTTTAAGCTTACCCCAGACGGTAATTTTTGCTCCGTCGTTGTAGGTCCATAAACAGTTATTTTCCCGTTATTAACTTTCATTCTGTCTATAAAGACCACTCGTTCATCACCGGTTTCTGCAGTTCTTCCATGGTATACACAAAACATTTCTTTTCCGTCGGGAGAATAGGTTATGCTGTTATGACCTGTACCTGTTACCGAACCGCCAACAGCAGTGTTTTTTTGTAAAACCGGATTATTTGCTGCTTTTTCAAATGGACCAAGTGGAGACTTTGAAGTTGCATAACCTACAGCATAATTTTGTCCGCCAAAATGATTTGCCGAGTACATAATGTAGTAAATGTCATCTTTTTTAAATGTTACAGAACCCTCTGTCCACCTGCGGTTTACTTCACGCGCTGTTACCGATCTGCTTTCCCATTCGGCCTGTTTATCAGCCCTGCTTACCGGAGGTCGCAGTAACAGAACTGGTTTACCAATAATGCCTGAAAAATCAGGTTTAATTTCTACCCCGTAAACCCAGCTTTCTTCAATCTCATTATACCACTCTTTTCGTTTTGCCAGATCTGCGACCTCGCTTTTAACGGGGTGCTTGTAGCAGCACCGCGAATAGTACAAATATGCTTTACCGTTTTTACCAGAATATATGTTAGCGTCAATTATGGGATAACCGGGATCAAAAAGAGGCTTGTCAGATAAATTGCGAAACGGGCCTCCGGGTTTATCAGCAACAGCAACACCAATCTTAAAATTTTCCAACTCGTTCGCTGGGTTGTATTTCCATTGTGCGCTATAAAACATGTAATATTTGTTTTTAACTTCATAAACCTCAGGTGCCCAAAAAGAATGTATTCCCCATGATCTGCCTGTATCGCCAAAGAATACCTGGCCAAGAGGTTCCCATTTTACCATATCTGTTGAGGAATAAGCTGAAAACCCATTTTTAGCTCCGGCACCTGTACCATACATATAATACATGCCATTAGTATGCAAGACATAAGGATCGCCAAATTTTACAGGCAAAGGATTAGAATAGGTACTTTTCTCAGAAGCAATATTTTTTGTGGTTTGTGCAAATGTGCCAGGTACAGAAAAACCTGCAAGAATGGTAAATATCGGGAGCAATCTTTTCATCTTTCGGATTTAAATCTTAGACTCTGTTTAAAAATTTATTTTTTTTATACCAGCATTTATTCTTCAAGCAACATTGTTGCGTCGCATTTCGTTCGTCGGCATATCATTATTCATCTTTTCAGTAGTTTTGAAAAATGATAAATTAATAATAGATATCATTTCTTCGCAAACTCATCCGCCTGTTCATTTAGCTGTTCGGCTGAAATTGTTTTATTACCATTATCTATTAATACCCCGTAACGAAAACTTACAGACTCTCCTTTTTTGAGTGTAAGATTTTTTTCGCTTTTTGCATTGGTAAATATTTTTTCTCCAAGCGGATTCGCAGCAAATAATCCATATCCTCTTGCATGCCAGAAGGTTGGATAATTAGGATTTTTCGGATGATCTATGATAGCAATACTTACTGAGTCATTTCCTATTTTGCCATAGACTTTGCACCATGCACCTCTCGTGCTCCAGGCATCATTGCCCTGTTTTCCTTCGCTGGTAACATAATTACCATTGGCTATTTTATCTGTTCCGCCTTTTACTATTGTAACATTACCTTTATCATCAGTAAATTTTTCATCCGCAGTTGTTGGTATCTGCAAGGCATGAGCTAATCTCAGTCCAAGTAAACCGTCTTTGGCATCGGTAAAAGTCACGAGCGTATTTGCTTTTAAAACAGTTATCCTTTCTATGACGCGTTGATGATCATTACCACTAAATTCAAAACGTGTGGTTTCTTCTAAAAGAACGTCATTCTTCTGATTTGTCCAGTTAGCGTGATAAGATAATACTCCTTTCGGTCCATCTTTTGTTTCAATGATGCTATCCGTTTTTATCCATCCATATCCGCTTTTTTTCTCGGCAGGGATAGCATAAGAATTATTCCAGAAATCAAGGCCATTTACATTTTCGAAATTGAACCACAAACCCATATGATGCGGATGATCTGTAGGATCGCCAGGTTCAGGTTTTAAAGGAAATCCCCTGGTAACAACTGTGCCGTTAGCTGCATGAATAGGATATAATACCGGCTTCTCCAGAGTATCGGGAAATAAAAAACTTGTAAAGGGTTTTTGACCGATAAAAATATCAACCTTCCGTGCTTTTTCATCCTTTATGACTTTCACCATTTCATTTTTTTGAGAAAATGACGCTGAAATAGAAAAGACAGCCAGGATGGTTATGGCGAGAAATTTAAAATTTATTCTCATGTTGAGTTGTTTGTTGAATGCTTTATGATGCTAATAATTAAGTTATTATTTATATGTTTTACATCTTATTAAAGCTGAATATAAAAGCAAAAGTACAAGTGTCTGAAAACTCATGAATTATACTTCCTGTTATCAGTGACTAATATCCTTTCTATAGCTAACATCAGGAGTTTAACAAAGAGACACTGAGATAAGGCAAAATTTTTTTTAAAACGGTTTCTTACTAATACTGCTTAACATTAAAATTGAAAAGCTTTACCTCCAACCACAACTTCCTGTGTCTTTTCATCAAAAGTAGCTTTTAAACCTGTATGAGATGCAGCAGTTGTCATGATGTTTGCAATAGAGTGGCTATATCCCGCTTCCACAGGAGCATTAGGCTGTTTGCGACTTCGAACACATTCCATCCAGTTACGAACATGGTTTGATGTTAGGACATCACCGCCGGTGTTCGCAGAAGCTACCACTTTTTCAGTGTTTGCCAAACTCATCTCCGGCACCAGGTTTGGTTGCATATTCATTTCATCAGCGAATTTTTTTGTTAAACCACCTCGCGGTGAAACTTTATTAGTATTCAGATTTAGTTCGCCTCCGTTGGAATAATATATTTCTGCCGGGTTTTCATCACCATTGTGCTGGCGGGATGAAAAAGTAACCTGGAAACCTGCTGAAGGATCATCCTGGGGACCGTAGTCAAAAACGGCAGTTATAGTATCCCAATTGCGACGTCCGTCTTTCCATACGTAAATTCCCCCGTTGGAAACTACACTGCGGGGATGACTCAAGCCAGTAAACCAATGAACAGTGTCAATCTGGTGGCTCATCCATTGTCCGGGCAGCCCGGATGAATACGGCCAGAACAAACGAAATTCCAGGTATTTTCTTGGGTCAAAAGCTTCTTGGGGTCTGTTTAACAGATACCTTTTCCAGTCAGTATCTTCCTCTTTTAACTGCCCGACTAACTTAGGTCTGCGCCAACGGCCAGGTTGATTTACATTCCATGTTAATTCAACCATCGTTATAGGACCAAATTTTCCTGATTTTATAAAATCATTTGCTGCATGATAGTTAGAACCACTTCTTCTTTGCGAGCCTATTTGCACAATTTTACCTGTTTCTTTAACAGCCTTTAATGCAGCACGGTTATCTTCCATTGTTTCTGCAAAAGGCTTCTCCACGTAGGCATCACAACCTGCCTTTACCGCTTCAATAGTGTGTGTAGCATGTTGAAAATCTGCAGTGCTTATAAAGACTGCATCAGCAAGCTTTTTATCGTACAACTCTTCATTGTTTCGGCATGCAGTAATGTCATGACCCATTTTTTCTTTCCATGCGGCAACACCCTCTTCCCTTCTCTTTTTCCAGATATCAGATACGGCAACCACATCAAAGTTCAATTCCTTCTGATGATTCATAAAACTTGGAATGTGTGAGCTGCGATGCCTGTCAGAAAAACCTATGACAGCAACTCTCACTCTGTCATTTGCACCTATGATACTGTTGTAACTTTTTGCAGACCATCCCGCGTTGGCCACTGCAACACCGGCTCCGGCTAATGCCGTTTGTTTAATAAAAAGACGACGTGAATTTTTCATTTGAGCAATATTAATGTTAGTTTATTTTAATTCTTTGTTTTTGATACCTGAAAGAAACAGCAATCGTGGTGATCCTGCAATAAAAATATATCCTTTGTCTGTCATTCCAACCAGGGTACTGTTTAATTTCATAATAATCACAATTACAGTAGCTATAATTAATCTTATAAATCTATAATAATTTACTGATGCAAAAAATTATTCTCTGAATTCTTTCAATTAGTTATAATGACCTATAATTTTAAAGTATTTGAAGATGACGCTTTAACTCAAAAACGGGTCATGCGATCTTTTTATAATGATTGGGGTTCTCTCATTGCATCTTGTACAATTTTTTCCCTACTAAGGCTGTGTGTAAATATGATAAAAGCCTCGCGGCAATTTTTTTGAAATTAGAATGATTACTTTTTGTACTATTTATACGATAAGTATAGTTAATACTTTTATTTATAAGAATTGGCTTAATAATTATCTTATAAATGCTAAATTAAATATTTTATTATTATGGATTGGATAAAAGTATTGGGATTAATAGCTGCATTTTGTACAACAATATCTTTTTTGCCGCAGGCAATTCGAATTATCCGAACTAAAGATACAAGCTCTATTTCTACAGCTATGTACTCATTCTTCACTGTTGGAACTTTATTGTGGTTATTGTATGGGATTTATAGCCATAATACACCTGTGGTACTTGCTAATGGAATTACCTTTATACTCGCTGCAATAATACTATTTTACAAATTGCTTGATAAACATGCAGCCAAATCTTAATTATTTACAGAAAATTTAATAAAAAAAGGTTACAATGAGTGAAATAAAAGCGATTATTTTTGATCTTGATGGTACGTTGTTGGATAATAATGAAGTGCATTTCAAAGCGTGGAAGAAATATTTGAAGGAAAATCAAAAGGAAATTTCAGACGAAGACTTTAAAGAAAATATTAGCGGAAGAACTAATAAAGATGTGGTTGAGTATATCTATCAAAAAGAAATGACAGAGAATGAAGCATCGAAGTATTACGAGGGAAAAGAGGAAATATATCGTAAAATGTATGAGGCTGATATAGCACCTGTAGCAGGTTTACAGGATTTTTTAGAAGACCTTGATAATCATAATAACTATGGCTATAGCTACGTCAGGCATACAAGTAAATATTGATTTTATGTTTTATCATGTGCTAATCAAAAAATATTTTAAAACAATAATAAGTTCTGCAGATGTCAGTAAAGGAAAACCAGATCCCGAAATCTTTTTAAAGACAGCTGCAGCTTTACGTACTCCTTCTGAAAATTGTATCGTATTTGAAGATTCTATGGCGGGGGTTCGGGCAGGTAAATCTGCAGGAATGAAAGTAGTTGCTTTAACCACTACACATACTCCTGAAGAATTGAAAGAAGCTGATTTGGTTATTAAGGATTATAGAGAAATGGATTTTGAACGTTTAATGTCACTTCAGGATGAAGCAGTAGCTCCTTTATAAACAGAACTAAGTTCTGTAACTCTCCATAACGGCTTAGTCTTCATTGAAATTAGTTGTTGAATGTAAACTGAAAAGCCTCCGGACTGGTGGAGGCTTTTTGTCAGGATTAATAGCTCGCACTGTTATTTATTTTTTTGATTTGCTTTCTGTGTCATCAGGAAGAAACCTTTTTTGATTGTTTTTAGTAACACAGAACCAGGATATACGTGTTATAAGATTTAAAGGACAGAATAAAATATTTTAGGTAAGTCTGCGTAATTTATGTCTAAAAAGCTACAACCATCGGTTTTACTCTAAACCTTTCCACCATTTCGAATTATAAAACCCATCATCAACATTTCGTGTTTCACCCGGTGTTGGAAGTATCAATTGAACATTATTTTCTGTTGCAGCTTTTATAACCCGTTCGACAGGTTCGGTCCAGGGGTGAAATGCAAGGTTAAATGTGCCCCAATGGATAGGCATTAGTAATTTTCCTTTTAAATCACGATGAGCCCGCACTGCATTCTCTGGTCCCATATGTATGGTTTCCCACTCTTTATTATAGGCACCTATATCAAGCATGGTAAGGTCAAATGGCCCGAATTTATCTCCAATTTTTATAAAGCCGTCATAATAGCCCGAGTCGGCGCCAAAATAAACATTATGCTTTGGACCTTTTACAGCAAATGATCCCCATAAAGTTGAGAACCGGTCGTTAATCCATCGTCCTGAGAAATGTCTTGATGGCAAAGCCGTTACTGTCAATCCATTACTTAACTTAACTTGTTGCCACCAGTCTAATTCGGTTACAAGAGTTTTATCCGCTCCCCAGTTTGTTAGCCGTTTGCCTACACCTAACATTGTAATAACAGGTATTTTCTTCGAGAGAAGATACAGTATACTTTGCTTGTCTAAATGATCGTAATGGTCATGAGATAACAAAATATAATCAATAGACGGAAGACTATGTATTGGAACAGGATTTGGAAAAAATCGTTTAGGCCCGATGCCAGTAAACGGTGAAGCCCGCTGGTACCATAGAGGGTCAGTAAGAATTCGTTTACCATCAATCTCTAACAGGCAAGATGAATGACCAAGCCAGGTAATGCGTAAAGTATCGGCAGGTAAATGGTTTAACAAACTAAGATCAGCATGAAAAGGACCTGGCCGTTTCGATGGCGTTCTTCCGGGATGCTTTTGTGTATACATTTTCATTATTTTCACAAAAGTTCCCTTTGCCATAACATTGGTAGGAACAGGGTTAAGAAAAATCTTACCGTTAAAATGATCAGAGCTATGATTCATAATAATAAAGATACAAGTAGAACTCTATAACCTTTTTGGCTGCTTTTTGTTTTATAAGTCCTTCATTAAAAACAAAATAAAAATCTGCAACTCTTGCTGCTGAGCTATAGTATTGTACTTCTACTGCTCTGCCTTCTCTGCTGCTGATAAACTGATTGATTTTTTTATTAACGTCTTACTGCAGATAAATTATTTAAAGGAAGCAACACCTACTATTACTATATACTATATTTGTCAAAACTGCAGGCACCGCTTCCGGTATTACTTTTTGAAATGGAATTAATGAATTTATTTTAGCAGAATAATGTTATAAAACATTGGAAAAGTTTAGAGCATTAACTTAATTACATAGACAGAAAATAATCTTTAAAAGATTGGTATAACGAAACCGTAAAAATAATATGGAGTTTGTTGATTATTATAAAGTCCTGGGATTAGAGAAGAACGCCAGCGAAAGTGATATTAAAAAAACCTACCGTAAACTCGCCAGAAAATTTCACCCCGATCTTAACCCCAACGATAAGGAAGCGAACAAAAAATTTCAGCAGATCAATGAAGCGAATGAAGTGCTGAGCGATCCTGAAAAGCGCCAGAAATACGATAAATACGGCAAAGACTGGCAACATGCCGAAGAATTTGAGAAAGCACGCCAGTCGCAAAGCAGGCAGCAATACAGTTCGGGAGATTACAACTTTTCAGGCGAACAAGGTGAAACTGACTTTTCAGAATTTTTTTCTTCAATGTTTGGCAGTTCAGGAGGGGGGCGGGGAGGCAGGGAGGTGAAATTCAGAGGAGAGGATTATAATGCAGAGTTACATCTTAGCTTAACCGATGCTTATACAACACATAAGCAAACGCTGACCTTAAACGGAAAAAAAATAAGAATAACTATTCCTGCGGGAGTGGAAAACGGGCATGTAATTAAACTTAAAGGTCACGGAGGGGCAGGTATAAATGGGGGGCCGGATGGAGATTTGTATATTACATTTGTAATAGAGGAACATCCGGTATTTAAACGTTTGGGCAATGATCTATATACAACTGTTGAGATCGATCTGTATACCGCGGTATTAGGCGGAGAAGTAACGCTTGATACTTTATCAGGAAAAGTGAAATTAAAAGTAAGTCCGGAAACTCAGAACGGAACCAAAATAAGGCTAAAGGGAAAAGGTTTCCCGGTATATAAAAATGAAGGAGAGTTTGGAGATTTGTATATTACCTATTCAATAAAAATTCCCACTAATCTGACCGAGAAGCAAAAAGAATTGTTTCGGGAATTATCTAAATCTTAATTGTAAAAGTATTCCTTATGCAGAATAATGCGTTAATACTTGCTGAAGAACTTTGCACCCGTTATAAGATTCAGCTTTCTTTTATAAATACTCTTCAGCAATTTGGCTTAATCGAAATCACTTCCATTGAAGAAACATTTTATATTCCTAAAAGTGAGTTACAAAAATTAGAGCAGTTTATCAGGTTACACTACGATCTTGATATTAATCTTGAAGGTATTGAAGCCATCACTCACTTATTGAACCGGGTTACGGGTCTGCAGTCTGAAATTACCAGGCTTAAAAACAGGTTAAGTTTGTATGAAAGGTCTGAATGATTTTATAGCATTAAAATTAATTATCAATATACATAAAAGGATAGCATTTCGCTTACAGCTTATTGAAACGCAAAAGGCATCCTTCTTTTTGCCCTCCAGATGCCGTTCGCAGCATTTAAAGAGGTGTGGTAACGGTAGCTGCTTAAGGAGAAGGGCCAGGATAAAGTGAAATCAGGCAATTGAAAGCGAGAGAAATAATCGAAATATGCAGATAAGATGTTTTAGTCTGAATAGTGTTGTTGAATTTTAATAAAATTGTTTATATGAAAACAATATGCCTTCTAATATTTTCTAACATTTTTATGACTTTTGCATGGTACTGGCACTTAAAAGATAAAAATATTCCTTTAAGCAAGGCTATTATAATTAGCTGGGGGATCGCCTTTTTTGAATATTGTTTAACCGTACCTGCCAACAGAATTGGTTTTGCATCAGGATGGAACGGCTTTCAACTGAAAATAATACAGGAGATCATTACCCTTGTCATCTTTAGCTTTTTTGCAGTCTTATATTTAAAGGAGCCTTTTCACTGGAAGTACGTGGTGAGTTTCGCTTTCATTTTAGGCGCTGTTTATTTTGCTTTTAAAAAATGAAAGGGTGTTTATTTCTAAACACCCTTTCTAAACCTGCTAAAAACCATCAACCTTAAACAATATAACAAGAGGCAACAAAAGAAAAGAAATTCTTATAATAAATAGACATTAACAGGAAGTGGAAAGTTTAATAAAACTCCTTTTTTTAGATGCCTTTAACTTTTTGTTTAACTTATTGAAAATGTAAAATCTTAAACAGGTACCAGGAAACTGGTAACCTGGAGCACAAATGTGCCTGTACATTGTTATTTTTGCTTCAATATGAAGAATATCAGGAATTTTTGCATTATTGCACATATTGATCATGGAAAAAGCACTCTCGCCGATCGCCTGCTTGAATTTACACACACCATTAGTGACAGAGATATGCAGGCCCAGGTGCTCGATGATATGGATTTGGAACGTGAGAAGGGAATTACTATAAAGAGTCACGCTATACAAATAAATTACCCGTACAAAAGGGAAACGTACATACTTAACCTTATTGATACTCCCGGCCACGTAGATTTTAGTTACGAGGTAAGTCGTGCACTGGCAGCGTGTGAAGGTGCTTTATTGCTGGTAGATGCTTCACAAGGCATACAGGCCCAAACTATCAGCAATCTCTACCTTGCAATTGATAATAACCTTGCGATCATCCCGGTAATTAATAAAATTGACATGGAGGGGGCAATGATTGATGAAGTAAAGGACCAGATCATTGACCTGATAGGTTGTAAACCAGAGGATATTTTACTTGCAAGTGCCAAAAGCGGAATTGGTATAGAAGAAATACTGGCAGCTATTATTGAACGTATCCCTGCACCCGCAGGCAACCCAAATGCTCCTTTGCAGGCACTTATTTTTGATAGTGTTTTTAACAGCTTCAGGGGAATTATTATTTACTACCGGATAATGAACGGAAGTTTGAAAAGAGGTGATAAAATACAATTTGCAAGTACCCGACAAGATTATTTTGCAGATGAAGTAGGTGTTTTAAAGCTTACAATGACACCTAAAGATGAGGTGAAAACAGGCGACGTAGGATATATTATAACGGGAATTAAAGTTGCCAAAGAGGTCAAAGTGGGAGATACCATTACATTAGCCAATAATCCGGCAGAAATGATAAAAGGCTTTGAGGAAGTCAAGCCTATGGTTTTTGCAGGCATCTTTCCTGTAGAAACTGATGAATTTGAAGAATTGAGAGATTGCATGGATAAACTGCAGTTGAATGACGCATCTCTGACATTTGAACTGGAGACTTCACAGGCGCTTGGTTTTGGTTTCCGTTGCGGATTTTTAGGGATGCTGCACATGGAGATTATCCAGGAGCGGTTAGAAAGAGAGTTTAACCAGACGGTAATCACTACGGTTCCAAACGTGAGCTTTATTGCACATACAAGCAGGGGAGAGAAGATAACAGTCAATAACCCTTCAGAAATGCCGGACCCCACAAAGCTGGAAATGATCGAAGAACCTTTTATCAAAGCACAAATTGTCACCCAGGCAGATTATATCGGAAACATCATGACCTTGTGTCTTGGCAAACGTGGCATTGTTATCAATCAAAGTTATCTTACGGCGACACGTGTAGAACTTGTTTTTGAAATGCCGCTCACTGAAATCGTTTTTGATTTTTATGATAAGCTGAAGAGCCAGACAAGGGGGTATGCCTCTTTCGATTATCACCCCGTCGGCTATCGTGAAAGTGACATTGTAAAAATGGATATTTTGCTGAATAATGAAAAAGTGGATGCATTAAGCGCATTGATCCATCGTGGCAGAGCGCAGGATTTTGGAAGAAAGCTTTGTGAAAAATTAAAGGAGTTATTGCCACGACAACAGTTTCAGATTGCTATACAGGCAGCTATCGGGGCTAAAGTGGTAGCCCGTGAAAACATAAGTGCAATGCGAAAAGATGTTACCGCAAAATGTTATGGAGGCGATATAAGTCGTAAGCGCAAGTTATTAGAAAAGCAAAAAGAAGGTAAAAAACGTATGAAGCAGATTGGAAATGTGGAAGTGCCGCAAGAGGCGTTTCTCGCAGTGCTGAAGCTGGATTAGTGGGAATAAAAGTTGACAGATGACCGTGAAGGAGTATTAAATCTTAACTCCTTCAAATCGTATCAAAAAACTGCTAAAATGATTCCTGAACTTCTTTAACAGGTTTTTTCTCTGCAGGCCTGGTAGCGGGTGGTTTTGCCGGTGATTGTTGCTGCTGCTTCTGCCTGTTTTTTTCAGACTGCTGCATAAGTTTCATTTCATTTGATTTACCATTTATATTTTTTATAGGAGCAGGCACAGGAGCCTGCCCATCCTGCAGTTTATAGTCAAACACTTTGTCTATCTGTGACCATTTGCCATTTTGCCACTTAAAGCCCTGGTAATCACCGTCCGGTACCATTGTATAAGGTTTAGAAGGCTCATTACTTTCGCTTATAAGATGATCATAAATTATCATATCCAGATCCTTATCATAATTCATTCGTGCCCGTCCATCTTTTTTATATTCCATACTATACCGTGCAAGTGGATATGAAGCTTTTGCATTATCATCAGGAACTGAAAAATAAGGTCCTCCAAATACGGGCTTCCCCTTTTCAAAGGTTAACACCTCAATCCACTTCTTTGTGCTTCGCATATTGTTATCATCGAAGCCTAGAAGAGTGTAGTATTTTTTACCATTAAAGATCTTCATTATAATACTGTAATAGATAGCGCCGATCCAGTTTTGACCTGTTCGAACAGAGTCACCTGGTGCTGTGGTAAAATCACTCATATCTACTAAGGGAAACAATTGCAGGCTACCATCTGTTGTCTTCACCTGAATAGCTCCACGCTGCCGGTAGTAATCCTCATCCCGGGAAAACTGCCAGGAAAAAATGCGGAATGTACTGTCAGGAGCATAAATATGAGAAACAGTTTCAAGTGAATCGAACGGATAATCAAATGAATTAGGTGTTCTTAAAGACCTTACCAGCATTCGTATAAAAATACTGTCAGCAATAAAGCGTTGAGAAGCAATTTTATCCATGATCATTTTGCGGCCATAGATTTTCATACTGTCTTCCATTTTTTTCAATTGATCAAAACTTGCCTTTGACAAAGTTTGGGCTGATATAGAGATGGAAACAAAAAATAATAACCCTGATAAGAAACCCCTCATTTTCATAATTTAATATACGAATGTATAACATGCCAATTATAATGAATCGTGAATGTGAAGTGGCAAAAAGGTTTTAAGGTTTTATTATCAACAAGGATTACGCTGATTTAAAGGATTAAATGGTATATGCTATACTGGCAAAACAAGTAATGACAGAAGAAATGTCAGGGTAATGGAAGTAATAGAAAATTTAATTGAAAATTTGGAAAAGCTCATGCAAAAGCCCTCTTCTCTGCTTATAATACATCATCTAATCCTTCCAATCAGTGTAATCGTTGTCCTCCTTCAAATCCGTGTAATCCTTGTTCTTGAATTCTTCCTGCGCTCTTGCATAATCTTCAGGAATGCCAATATCAATAAAGTATTCGTCCTGTACAACGCCAAACATCCTTCTTATTTTATAATATTTCCCGAGGTAATCCTTCTCAAATGAAAACTGATCCGGCAGGCTTTCTTCCAAAAATTTATTTTTTTGTATAATGTACATTCCTCCGTTTATAAGCCCGCTTTCATAAAATTGCTTCTCTTTAAAGTTTTTGATTACGTTACATTCATCAATTTCAACAACACCATAACGGTCAAAATTTTGCATTGGTTTTAAACTCAGAGAGCAGCAGGCACCGCTTAAGGTATGCACACCTGCTAATAACTCTATATCTATTTTAAAAAGCGTGTCGCCATTAGCGACTAAAACACTTTTGTCTTTTGCTATTGTCAGTGCCTTTTTTACTGCGCCCCCGGTTCCTAAAGGCTCTTCTTCTATGCAGATTTTATATAATAAGGACGGAAAATCTTTTTCCAGGAATGCTGTGATTACTTCGCTTTTGTAGCCTAAAGAAAAAATAAAATGAGTAATTCCTTCAACTTGCAAATAATTGATGACGTAGGTTAAAAAAGGTTTTTCATTTACCGGCGCCATACACTTCGGTAAGTCAGGCACTGCAGATCGCAGCCTGGTTCCGAGACCTCCCGCAAGAATGATTGCTTCTCTAATAACCATAACCAGTAAGTTACAAAAAAATATTATTACTATGGAAAAAGATTTTGTTCAACAAACTGGCAAATGATATGACCAAGCAAAATATGACTTTCCTGTATCCTCGGAGTATCAAATGATGGTACATTTAATAATATATCGCTTGCTTCTTTCATGATACCGCCTGTTGCCCCGGTAAAACCAATCGTTATCATTCCTTTGCTCTTTGCAGCCTCAAATGCCTTAACAATGTTACCTGAGTTGCCCGAAGTGCTTAACCCCAGAAGTACATCTCCTTTATACCCCATACCATCAATAATTCTCGCATAGATAACATCATAACTGTAATCATTTGCTACTGCTGTCAGATAAGAAGTATTGCAATGCAATGCCTCCGCGGGAAGTGCCGGTCTGTCTTTATAAAAGCGTCCTGAAAATTCCGCTGCAAGATGTTGTGCATCGGCAGCGCTTCCTCCATTTCCACAAAATAAAACCTTGTTGCCATTTTTAAAAGCCTGAGTTACTGCATCCACTGCTTGTTGTACTTTCAAAAGAAAGTTCTCATCTGACAGTATTTGTTCCTTTACTTCTATTGATTTTGTTATTATTTCTTTTATATCGTTCATTATTGCAGGTACTCTTTTAGTTTAAATATCTGTTGGGGTTAGCATCAATCTTCTTTTGTCATTATAGGGCTAAAGGGATGAATATATGTATCGCACATAAGGCAAATATATTTTTATTCGGCCAATTAAATTGATTCCCACGATAAGTATAATTGGAATTTTCAGGTAATTCAATTAGTTGAGTTTTTTCATCCGACACTTTATCTCATACTCGGAATTAACGGATAAGTAAGATAACTTGTTACAATTTATCAAAAGGTGAATAAATGAGTAATAAGTTAAAGTAAGTTTAGGTGATTATCAGCAACAACGATGTTCAAAGTTGTTTTTTTACCGTACTGAGTAATATTTTTAGTACTTGCCACTCAAAACTATATTGTCCACGTATTTAACCCGTTTTTTGTAAATTGATAAGGTTTAGTCTGTCCCCCAAATTTTTCAAGTGTTTCCATTACTTTATACCGGCAGTTTCCGGGGCAATAAAATATCATAAAGCCGCCGCCGCCGGCACCACTGATTTTTCCACCTGTGGCACCTGCTTTTTTAGCTGTGTAATAAACCTCCTCAATTCTGCTGTTGCTAATATTTGCTGCCATTTGCCTTTTTTGCTCAAAACCAAAATCCAATATCTCACCAAATTCGTGTAAGCGTCCTTTCAGCAAGGCTTCTTTCATCATTCTCGCCTGCTCCTTCAATTGGTGCATGGCCTCTATTGATTTCTCATTTTTCTGATTGACATTTTTTACCTGCTCTTTTATAATGTCAGCACTTTCACGGCTGGTAGAAGTAAAATATAAAACAAGGTTGTTTTCGAGTTCGTTCAAATACTGCTGTTTTATGCGCAAAGGGTTTACGATAACCTTATCGCCTTCATAAAACTCCATAAAGTTTACTCCGCCAAAAGTAGCAGCATATTGATCTTGTTTACCACCGGCAAGTTTTAAATCGCTTCTTTCAATATCATACGCATAGTGCGCTATATCATACTCGCCCAAAGGCAGTCTGAGCATTTCATAAAAAGCGCCGATAATAGCAACTACCAAAGTAGAAGAAGTGCCAAGTCCGCTGCCTGCAGGTGCATCTACATAAGTAGATAACCTGAAACCTGTAAGCGGCACACCATAATCGTGCTGAATACGGTTGTAAACACCTTTCAGCAAATCAAGTTTTCCGTTTATTGGTAATTGATCATTCCACTCAAATCGTTGTTCTTCGTGACGGTCAAGTGCCTGCACAATAATTGCATTTTCTTCGATTGGTTCGATGCTTGCATTGGCATATAAAGAAATAGTTGCATTTAAAATGGCGCCTCCGTAAAGATCACTGTATGGACTTACATCTGTGCCTCCTCCGGCCAAACCAATTCGTAAAGGAGCTCTGCTACGATAGATCATTATGTGATAAATAGAATTATTAAAAATGTTTGACCTCACCTAAATCCTCTCCAAAGGAGAGGATTTTTTCCTCCTTATGCTTCTTGCCCTTCTCCTTTGGAGAAGGGTGGGGATGAGATCTTGGTTAAACTTAAAATACAACCCGTTAAATTACTCCAGTTATACTTTTTCTTTTCATCACGAAGGTGCGGCAAAAAGTAGTTTTCACCTAATTCATACAACTTAAGAATATTAAGGGCGATTGAATCGGGCGTAGGTTCACATACTAAACCTACTTTACCGGCAGGAACAAGGTCAGGTAATCCGCCGACATTTGTAACCAGCATAGGTTTTTCGAAGTGATAGGCGAGGGGAGTTACACCGCTCTGGGTAGCATTACGATATGGCTGAATAACAAAATCCGAAGCGCTTAAATAATACCTTACCATACTATCGGGGATAAAATCAGTTTTTAAAATAAGCTGTGACGAAAGGTTGTTTTGAGTAATGAACGCATCATAAGTTTTTCTGTCTTCATAAAATTCTCCGGCAATTAATAATTTTATTCCTGATTGCCTCATTGAAGGAAGTGCCATTGCCTGCAGCAGCAAATCCAATCCTTTATATTGTCTAATGAAGCCAAAAAAAAGAATGATTTTTTTATTTTCAGGTAAGCCCAGATGTTTTCTTGCTTCCTGCTTTGATAACGGCTCACCAAAATTGTCATACAAAGGATGGACTGCCTGCTGTGCCGGTTTATCTGTGATGCTCTTCAGATCTTCCATTACTTTTTCACTCATGGTTATAAAAGCATCAACAGGCGTGATGAAGTATTTTGTAAATGCAGTATCGCCAAAACGTTTTTCGTGTGGTTTTATGTTGTCGGCAATACAAACAACTTTTGTATGCCCGTTTCTTTTTACTATTCTCAATATTGTTCCCAGGCAAGATCCCATAAATGGAAGCCAGTAACGGACTACAATAATATCTGGTTTCAGGTTTTTTAATTCGTTGCCGATTATTAACCAATTTAAAGGATTGATTGAGTTAATGCAAACTCTTATAGAAATATCTTTTGGTGCAGGTTCTGTAGAATATTGAGTGGTTCCCGGAAATAAAAAACCCGGATATTGTAATGAAAAGGTATAGATAATAATCTCATATCCTTCCTGAGTAAATTGTCTTGCGAGCCTTTCATCAAATGATGCTAAACCTCCCCTCAGCGGATGCGCAGGACCGATAATAACCACTTTACTCATGTTGCAAATATATGTCCGGAAGGTTTGTACACATAGATACGTAGTAAGATAATAGCACGCAGAGTTGGTAAAGATGTTATTCTTAGAAGACAACTTTTTCTATGCTTTCTATTGTCTCTATGCTTCTATGTGTTTTAATTTCTTCTCACCACATAGGCACATTAGAAACATAGGAAGCACATAGAAAGCTTGTGAAAATTATGTTACTATGCTTAGATGTGTTTAAAGTACATGCACATTCAGACCTTATTTGAAGATATTTAAAACTTTGCAACTTTAATTTATTTCACTGAAGTCTTCTAAAATCCAACAGAATCGTGGTTCTAAACTCCCACCTTCTTTTCTATAAGATAAGTATTTCTTTCAGAAGAATTTCTTGATATTAATTCTGCAGTAAAGCCCGCTAAAAATAATTGCATACCGATAATCATAGTTGTAAGTGCAATGTAAAAAGATGGCCTGTTTGTAAGTGCAAACTCAGTCGATAGGAGTTTAGCAATAATAAGGTAAACGATCATGCAAAAACCAACAAGAAAAAACAATGTGCCATAAAGACCAAAAAAATGCATGGGTTTTTTGCCAAACCTGCTGACAAATGATATTGTTGCCAAATCCAGAAATCCATTAATGAACCGTTCCCATCCGAACTTGGTGGTTCCATATTTTCTTGGCCGGTGTTCTACAACTTTTTCACCGATTTTTTTAAATCCTGCCCATTTTGCAATAACGGGAATGTAACGATGCATTTCACCGTAAACCTCAATACTCTTAATTACTTTCGTTTTATATGCTTTTAATCCACAATTAAAATCGTGTAAAGAAATACCGCTGCTCATTCTTGCAGCAGCATTATAAATTTTGGAAGGAATATTTTTAGTGAACTTATTGTCAAATCTTTTCTTTTTCCAGCCACTTACCAGGTCGTATCCATCTTCGATAATCATTCTTCTCAGTTCCGGAATTTCATCAGGCGAATCCTGCATATCTGCATCCATTGTAATAACTACATCTCCTTTGGCTGCTTTAAAACCTTCATTTAAAGCAGCCGATTTGCCATAATTTCTTTGAAACTTTATTCCTTTAATATTACGATCGGCAGAAATCAGATCTTCAATTATGCACCAGCTATTATCTGTACTTCCGTCATCTATCAATATAATTTCATAAGAAAGACCATTTGCAATTACGACTCTTTCAATCCATCCGCAGAGTTCGTGAAGAGATTCTTCTTCATTCAATAACGGAACTACAATAGAAACATCCATTCTTTAGAAGCTGTTTAAAATTTATTTTTTTTGATACCAGCTTTTGTTTTCATGGCAACATCCTTGCGTCGCATTTCGTTCATCTGCATATCATTGGGCACCTTTCGGCCTTATTACATCATTCTTATTAAAAATATCAAACACCTTCTTAAAAATTAACCTGATGATAAAAGCAGACAACAGAGATGAGACAACTTCACCCCTCACCCTTATTGTACAAATGGTCCTTGCTGTGGATTTTTTTTCGAAACTGCAGCGCTAATAAGCGCCCCGATCACTCCTGAAATCAGGAAAGACAATAAAACACCACCAGCAGTCAGCGGAACAAAAAACTTTCGTGTGAAACCTATTGCCTGATCTATTTGATCATCAGACATGTTTTTTCCTTCCATTCCTGTACGAGCCTCCTGCAAAGCTATATCAATGATTTCAGGGCTTATAAATTTTATAGAGATTATAGTATAAACAACCATTATGGCGGTAACCGCAGCAGCGGTTTTAAAAGCATGAGTGAAAAGATTGCCAAATGTCACATTTCCGTGCATTTGCTTTGAAAAAGAAATTGCAGCCCATATCAGGCCGCCTATAAGAATAATGAATTGTAGAGAACTAAAGCCCCTGTTTTTTGTAAGATTAAGAAATTGAATAATTAAAGAAAAAGCAATTAATAGCAGGGCTATAATTACACCTTTGACAGCCGGCGATGTTGTTTTCTTTTCCATAAATAAATTTTTAATCATTCAAATATACTCTGTCTTTATTTATGATGCCAATCACCTTTCCCTTTAGTTGTTTATCTATAAAAGGACTGTTTTTGCTTTTGCTCTTGATTGAGGCAGCGTCATAGATAAAATTTCCTTCTTTTGTAAATAGGGTTAAGTCTGCCACTTCGTTCTCTTTAATAACAGGTTGAGTAAGCGAAAATATTTTGCGGGCATTGTTACCAAAAAGATCAGTAATGCTTCCGGCAGAAATATTGGGAAATATATTATTTATAACAGCATAAGCTGTTTCTAAACCAATCATACCGGTTGCTGCGTATTCAAATTCACAGGTTTTATTATCCCAGTCCTGGGGTAAGTGATGAGAGGCTATACAATCTATAATTTCTTCTTCTATTCCCCGTCTCAGGGCAAGCATATCTTTCCTGCTGCGCAAAGGAGGGTCTGTTTTTAAGTTTGTCTCATAATCAGCCAGGTCTTCATCGCAAAAAGCAAGGTGATATGGCGTAACACTGCAGGTAATGCTAACTTCGTTTTCTTTTGCTTCTTTTATAACCTGTAGGCTTTTTGCAGTTGATATGCCGGTAATATGCAATTTGCTGCCGGTATATTTTGCCAGTTCTATATCGCGAATTACCATCAGTTCTTCAGCAATTGATGGAATGCCAGGCAATCCTAAGCGTGTGCTGGTTATACCTTCATTTATTAATCCAAATTTTGAAATAGATTTGTCAACAGGTACCTGCATGATCACAGCGTCTATTGCTTTTACATATTGTAATGCCTTCAGCAGCAGTCCGGGTGTTTGAACAGGTTGTAATCCATCAGAAAAAGCTATTGCTCCGCTGTTGTACATATCATACATTTCAGACAATTCTTTGCCTTCAATGTTTTTTGTTATGGCACCAATGGGCAGAATATTTACAAGTAATGATTTTGATTTTTGTACAATGTATTCAACTGCTGTTTTACTGCCTATTGCAGGCTGTGTATTGGGTAACACAAATACATGTGTAAATCCTCCGGAGGCAGCGGCATTTGCTCCTGTTTCAAGTGTTTCTTTATATTCAAATCCTGGATCGTTAAAGTGAGAAAAAATGTCAACCCATCCATTGGAAACTATTAACCCATTTGTCTCAATGGTTTTACAATCGGTAATAATAATCGAATCGGCAATTCTTTCTATTATACCATCAGTTATTAAAATATCTTTTATTAATCCGGTGTAAGGAGAAGATGTGTCAAAAATAATGGCCTGCTTTAATAAAAGCTTCATGTAGAGGAAAGAAAATTTAGCGCAAGATAGCCGTTTTTTATAAAATCCATTTACATTTGCTCCCCGCCATGCAAATGCGATGGCAAATGTTCGGGATGTAGCGCAGTCCGGTAGCGTACTAGCATGGGGTGCTAGGGGTCGCTGGTTCGAATCCAGTCATCCCGACAAGTTCACGTATCAAAGTAATCTAAAAGCCTGTATAAATATCACAGGCTTTATACTTTACACTTAAAAAATTTATCTCTATTCAACTGCCCCTTTAAGTGTACTTCTACATTATAGCAGCACATAAACCAAGTCTTTACAAATTACCGCGTTAATCCATTACTTTATCTCATAAGAAACCAATTGCTGCATAGATGTATATGCAGACTGGGCCGTAGGGGTAAGAGAAATTTTACTTTCGATCAATCCTATATCTTTAGCATAATAAAAATCACCGCCGCCAATATTCTGAGTTAAAACACTTACAGTAACAGTTATGTGTATTACATCATTATACGACTTTCCATTTACCGGATAACTTATGCCTTTTTCTTTTACTAAATAAGTAAGATCAGCAGTAAGAGGAAGTGGTATTCCGGGTAAAGTAAATGAGGTAGAGTTTAGCCAGGTACTGTTTACCGGACGGTTATCTTTCAGATATAATTCTTCAAAACTTCCTATGCCGGAAAATGAAGCAAAACGATAATAATTACTGTCAATCTTAGCCATGTAGTTATTTCCGGAGCCATCAGAACTACTTAAAACTTTATACGTTTTTCCATTGATAACAGTATCTTTATTGGTTACGGTAGCTGTAAATGTAGTTGGAGAGGAAGTTCCCTCAGTATAGTTATAAGTCCAGTTACTGCCAACAGTCAAAGGGCTGTAATTAACAGTTGTATCTGTCGGTGAGGAGTCATCCTTTTTACATTCAGTAAATAAAAAAAGAGAGGATGCCACTAAACAAAAAGATAAAAGAAAGTTTTTCATTGCTGATTTTTTTAATTATTATTTGATTATAAAATTACATTTCAATCTTTATTTATAATCAACAGTTTTTAGTGATGTTTATTAAAGATAAAAATATTCCGCAAATTATTGGGATTATTTATCTGATATTATGGACTTTAAATTTTTTTCAAATAAATGGAGGTATACTTTTCTCCATATCTTCGCCCTTTTATTTTAACTATTTTCAATAATCCAAAATTTTGCAGTCATGCAAGCGTGGAAAGATTTTCAGACAGAAAATAAAGATCGTTTTTTAAATGAATTACTTGAGTTGCTTCGCATTCCCAGCATAAGTGCACGAAGTGAGCATAAAGACGATATGACTAAATGTGCAAATGCAGTAAAAGAAAGACTATTGCAGGCTGGTGCCGATAAAGCAGAAATTTTTGCAACGGCAGGTTATCCCGTTGTTTATGCAGAAAAAATAACAGATCCGGCAAAACCTACTGTGCTTGTTTACGGGCATTATGATGTTCAGCCCCCAGATCCGTTAGAACTTTGGCGCAACGGACCATTTGAACCGGTTATAAAAGACGAAAAGATTTTTGCAAGAGGCGCATGCGACGATAAGGGCCAGTTTTATATGCATATAAAAGCATTTGAGACGATGGTAAAAACAAACAGCCTTCCCACCAATGTGAAATTTATTATTGAGGGTGAAGAAGAAGTCGGAAGTCCAAACCTTGGCATTTTTATAAAAGAAAAAAAAGACATGCTGAAAGCAGATGTTATTTTAATTAGCGACACTGCCATGCTAAGCTTACAAAACCCAAGTATTGATGTTGGTGTACGCGGACTTACTTACATTGAGGTAGAAGTTACAGGTCCTAACCGCGATTTACACAGCGGTGTTTATGGTGGTGCTGTTGCAAACCCCATTACTATACTTGCAAAAATGATTGCCAGCCTTCACGATGAAAACAATCATATAACCATACCAGGTTTTTACAATGATGTTCTTGAGCCAAACGAGGCAGAAAGAGCAGAAATGGCCAAAGCACCTTATGATGAAGAAGAGTATAAACAAGACCTTAGTGTAAAAGAATTATGGGGCGAGAAAGATTATACGACCAACGAAAGAACAGGCATTCGTCCAACGCTGGAGGTGAACGGTATCTGGGGAGGATATACAGGTGAAGGCGCTAAAACAGTACTACCGGCTAAAGCGAGTGCGAAAATCAGTTGTCGTCTCGTTCCAAACCAATTGAGCGAAAAAATGACGAAACTGGTTATTGAACATATTGAAAAAATAGCCCCTCCTTACGTTACTGTTAAAGCTATGGAACACCATGGTGGAGACCCATATGTAACGCCTGTTAACAGTATTGAATACCAGGCCGCGTCCAGAGCTATTGAAACTACTTTTGGCAAACCTCCCATTCCCGTTCGCGGCGGAGGAAGCATTCCTATCACTTCATTGTTTGAAAGTGTGTTGGGTCTTAAAACAGTATTTTTAGGCTTCGGTTTAGACAGCGATAACCTGCACAGCCCTAATGAAAAGTTTGACCTCGCCAACTTTTACAAAGGCATTGAGACCATTCCTCACTTTCATAAGTATTTTGTTGGATTGAAACGGTAAACTTAAACATTTCCCGGTTGATTCTTTTGCCGGGGTTTTTTTGCAACAAGCTGTAAAACGGGAAGCAGCATTGGTTGCGACGCTCCGTTTGACTGTTGGTAATTCTAATCATCTTTCCTTTAAAAAGTAAGTAAACTGCAAACAAAGGAAGAACAGGAAATCGCTCTCAAACAAGCATCTTTTTGGAGATATTGATGTTTGTCAAGATAAATACATCACGTGGTAATTAGTACCAGAATTTCTAGTACCAGAATTTCCAGCATCGCCAGGGTGTTCATTTGTGTATAATGCAAAAACTCCTTTGTTATTGCAGTGGCCACCTTCATTGCACGCTCCGGTTCCTAAAAGGTCTGTTTCTCGTTTTTCCAATTGTATTATCCTAAAAAACAGCATAGGACAACATTAACAGTAAACACCCTTTATTTGGTGGCTGCAGGAATAATTATACTCCTAATGCTGTTTTTGGAGGCACCGCTTTGCAGCGAGTTTTAACACCTGCACCTGCTAATTAAGATTTAAGTTTATGATTTAAGTGACATTTAAATTCTGGTTCTTCCCTAACTTTAAACGTTTATTTTTCTTATCTCAATCGAAATGTTTATATTATGATGCATTCTCAGGTATTGAAACGCTTGCTAATTCCAGCCTTTATTGCAGCCAGTTGCTCTGCTCCTGCATACGGCCAAAAAGCATCTTTAACAAAGAACTCAACAAAGAATCTCAAATCTGCAAAAACAACGCAAGCGCCAAATCCCGTCAAAGGTTTTAATGTAGAAGCAGAATCATTTGCTGACCTGCAGGTTTTACGCTACGAGGTGCCGGGATTTGATCAGCTAAGCCTTAAGCAAAAACAGCTTGCTTATTATTTGTCTGAAGCAGCTCTTTGCGGTCGTGATATCCTTTACGATCAAAAGAGTAAGCATGGGTTACTGATAAGAAAGACACTTGAGACAGCTTACACTACTTATAAAGGGGACAAGACATCTGATGACTGGAAGAATTTTACCGAATACTGCGGACGTTTCTGGTTCAGCAATGGTAATCACCACCACTATGCAAATGAAAAGTTTATCCCTGCCTGCTCATATGAATACTTTGAGAGTGTTATAAAAAACAGTAATACAAACAAACTTCCTTTAGAACAGGGTGAAACTACAGAAGCTTTCCTGGCACGCATAAGACCTTTGGTATATGATCCATCCGTTCAGCCAAAGCTTGTAGACTTACGTCCGAATATTGATAATATTCAAAACTCTTCTGTCAACTTCTACGAAGGCGTAACACAAAAGGAAGTAGAAGATTTTTATGCAAAGTTCGATACCAAAGGCAATGCGCCGTCATGGGGACTGAACAGTAAGACAATGAAAGAAAACGGGCAGATAGTTGAAAAGGTATGGAAAGTTGGCGGCATGTATTCTCCTGCTATCGAACGCATAGTTTACTGGCTAGATAAAGCTGCTGGTGTGGCAGAAAACGATCAGCAGAAGAAATCGCTGCAACTGTTGGCTCAGTATTACCAGACAGGTGATCTGAAAACTTTTGATGAATATAGCATAGCATGGGTAAATGATGTAAATAGCCGCTTAGACGTTGTCAATGGTTTCATTGAGGTGTATAATGACCCGATCGGCAAAAAAGGCAGCTACGAAAGCGTGGTTTCTATGAAGGATCTCGAAGCCACCAAAAGGATAAAAGCTATTGCAGACGAGGCACAATGGTTTGAAGACAATTCACCCCTGATGCCGGAGCACAAAAAGAAAAATGTTAAGGGCATTACCGCAAAAGCTATTACCGTTATTATGGAAAGTGGTGATGCTTCGCCAAGTACACCCATCGGCATCAACCTGCCAAATGCTGACTGGATAAGAAAAGAGCATGGATCAAAATCAGTGTCTTTAAGCAACATTATTGAGTCGTACAATATTGCCAGTGCAAAAGGTGGAGTATTAAATGAGTTTGCTATAAATGATGAGGTAAAAAGCCGGATAAAGAAATGGGGTAATCTTGCTTCCGACCTGCATACGGATATGCATGAATGTATCGGGCATGCTTCAGGACAAATAAACGCGGGGGTACAGACACCTGATAAGACACTTAAGAATTATTCATCCGCCCTTGAAGAGGCACGTGCCGATCTTGTCGGTTTGTATTATGTATTAGATCCGAAACTGGTAGAGATAGGGGTTGCGCCGTCTAAAGAAGTGGGAATGGCAGAGTATTACAGCTATATGATGAATGGACTGATGACACAATTGACAAGGCTTAAGCCAGGCGAACAATTGGAGGAAGCTCATATGCGTAACAGGCAAACAAATGCACGTTGGGCATACGAAAAAGGAAAAGCAGATAATGTGGTTGAGTTTGTAAAAAAAGAAGGTAAAACCTATGTGCAGATTAATGACTACAATAAACTGCGCGATCTGTTTGGACAGTTATTAAGAGAAATTCAAAGAATAAAGTCTGAAGGCGACTACAATGCCGGCCGTGACTTAGTTGAAACGTACGGCGTAAAAGTTGACCCTGAGCTGCATAACGAAGTTTTGCAGAGATATGCAAAGCTGAATGTAAAACCATACAGGGGCTTTATACAACCAAAGCTTATTCCTGTCATGAAAGGCGGTGAGATTGCTGATGTGAAAGTGGAATATCCAAAGAGCTTTATGCAGCAGATGATTGAGTACGGGCAGAAGTATGCGTTATTGCCGGTAAAGAATTAATTGCGTAATTGTACAGGCTCTTCCCTGCTTTTATTCTATATTGACTAAAGGCCGGATATGTTATACTGGGCTTAAGATATAGTCAATCTCCTGAGGTTATCTATGTCCCCCTTGCATATAAGTGGTAAGGGGAATTTTTATGTACAAAGCCGAAGTGGTACTATGAAGCTTAATTGTGCTACAAACTTGTACGGTCATAACAATACTTCCTTAAGTAGTGTCTGTCAGAAAACGTGCTAATCCTTTACTGTTGTTTCTTTGAGAAGTTTTCTAACATCCCAATATTATTCACAGTATGTGGATAGCGTAGGATATGGGATAATAATTGAGGCATTATT
>JAABUN010001403.1_pt1 | contig 53207 bp, 38 predicted proteins | sample 5559311 | NCBI WGS metagenome assembly JAABUN01 (sample SAMN10711877, study PRJNA513370) | rock metagenome | isolation source: Antarctica rocks | place: Antarctica: Victoria Land, Siegfried Peak sud
GGGAGACCCTAAGGAGGTTACTGGCTTAAGAACTTAATAACCTGAAGACTTATTGACCCAAATGCCGCTAATGACCAATGCCTTAATTCACAACTTTATTGGCGCAACTGCTGCTGGCAAATGCTTCGGGTTTTGCTTTAAACGCAAAGCCCATTCCCAAAATATAACCCATTGCCTCACGTAATGCATCATTGCTTTTGAACTGGGGATTGGTATTTATATCTGCATGCACTTCCATATCAACATTATACTGGGTAAAGAGGTTACACAGTTCATAAGCCACCTCAATACTTTTGGCAACTTCAACCAGCATACGTTCTTTAATGGTAAATTTTTGCCGGGTCTTTTCGTTGTGGATGTACATAAAGCCACCATGACCTTCTCTTAAAAATACGATAACAGTGGCAAATTCTGTATCAACGCCCTTTACCTGGCTATCGGTGCCAATGCAAACTTTTAACTTGTAACCTTTTTCTGTTTCTTTTTTTATGGCTGTTTCTACAGCATCTTTTATAGGGAGGTTTATCGGCTCTCCACTAAACTTTCTCCAATGCATACTTAATGGGTTTGTGTAATTTACCCAAAAAAATAATTCGAGGCTATGAAATTTTGAAAACTTTTTAAAATAGATATTTAAGAGCAGGCAAAAATAAGCAGCACTTTATTAAAACTGGCCCGTGCTTAGCAAAACCAATGTGCATGCCTCCATTGGTTTAATGCCTTTTTCGCAAGCCTTTTGGTATAGTTCAGGATTTTCGGTACCAGGGTTAAAAATGATCCGCTTTGGTTGAAGCGATAAAATATAATCATAATAAGGTTTTTGATTTATTGGATTTAGATAAAGCGTAACCGTATCTACTTCCTCTTCTTTAGGCTGGCCTGTTACAATTTGTACCTTTCCTATGCGGCCTTCCCTTTTTCCTACTGCAACTACAGGATGTTTATGAGCTGTTAAACGACTAACTGCCATGTTACTATACCTCGAAGGATTTTCGGAAGCTCCTAAAACCACTGTTTTTTTACTTGCCATTATAAACGCATTTTTATTTGTACTAATTGTTGTAACTACAATAATTAAACCATCAAACGTAAATGCTAATAGCCGAAAAACGAACAACTTATATTTACATCTCCGTTTGCTAATTCATACTATGCAAAGCAACTTTATTGCCCTCACTATCTGTAATCAATGCCTGGTATCCTAAGTTTTGTTCGGGAGAAATAATTGTTTTTGGCGTAAGTATTTTGCCGCCTGCAGTTTCAACTTTATCTAATACAATCTGCAGATCGGGCTGGCAATTCAGGTACACTAAAGTACCCTTGTCGTTAGGGATATATAACTCAGGATTGTAAACAATTGCTCCTCCAACTTTACCGGCTTTAAAGTCGTATAAGAAGAACCCCATTCTCGATTGCCCCATCTGATTTTCGGGCATTTGATAAGAAAAAATTGTTTCATAAAATTTTTTTGCACGATCAAAATCGGCAACAGGAATTTCGAACCAGTTAATTGCATTAGTTAGTTCCATAACATTATTTTGAACTTTTGTTATATAATAAAGTTAAGATTTAAAAAATGTGCATAAGATAAACTATAATATGGAATTATGCAGATGCTGTTAATTGCCGAGAATTAGAACTTACTTTTAAAATAAAACAAACAATTATGAAAAAAATTATTTTAAGTACGTGTGCACTTTGTTTGATTACTCTTGCTGCAACTGCACAAGTAAAACGTTCTGAAAATCGTGGTGGTTTCATGGTTAAAGCAGGCGTAAATTTTGCCAACATATCCGTTACTGATAACGGCCGTGTTGATGATGGTAAAATGCTAACCTCTTTTCATGCCGGCCTTGGGGCAAACTTACCTCTATCAGAATGTTTGTCTGTACAACCTGCTTTACTGCTTACAGGCAAAGGTTCTAAAACGCAATACGGCCAATCAACAAGCGCTACTTATTGGAAGGCAACATCTAATCCGTTGTATGTAGAACTTCCTGTTAATGTAGTTGGCAAAATACCGTTAAGCGAATACACAAGATTATATGTAGGAGTCGGCCCATATGCTGCAATAGGTATAGGTGGTAAAAACAAAGTTGAAGGTAAAACTTTAGGCATAGCAACTAAAAGCGAAAGAGATATTGTTTATAGCAATGATAATCCCTTCACGCATGTTGAAGAAAACTCGGGTTACGGTAAGCTTAAGAGATATGACTACGGATTAAATGCTTTGGCTGGTCTTGATTTTAATAAGTTTACAATCGGAGCAAATTATGGATATGGTTTGGCAAAAATAAATTCAAACACTACCAACAATGCTTCCGATAAAGGGAAACACAGAGTAGTGAGCTTGTCGCTGGCAATTAAGATGTAAGCACTATACTTTCACCCTGTATCTTATATTTAATACTTGTTTTTCAAAGTATCCAAAAATTGCTGTTGTATTCAGCAATTTTTTTTTGGCTGTATCTCAGTGAAATATATTGTCTAAAAAGTCTTTATTGTAAAGTCTGTAAGTGTAAGCACTTTTTATAGAGTTAGTTTAGCTGTTATTTAAAAAACAATAAAGAATTTTGTAAAATTAAAAACATACAAAAGTTGCTCTCCCGGAAATTTTTTATTAATAAACGGAGTACATTTTAAAAAAGATATTTGCAACAACGTATCAAAAAAATTTTTTATGTTTGCAACAACGTAACAAAAATTATAATGAATAGAATTCTACTTATTGTTTTTGTATTTCTTATAATTTGTAGAGATACTTTACTTTCTCAAACTACAAACACTACAGAAAATACCCGTCGCTTTGAAAGAGTAACTCTAACCGGAAAGGTTACTAATGAAGCAGGAGACTCCCTGCCCGGTGCAAGTATTTTAATACACGATTTTAAGGCAGGCACTATTACAAATAGTCAGGGTGTGTATAGCATAACACTACTATCGCCACGAAAATATTTGGTAGAGGTTTCTTACCTTGGTTATGCAGTAAACATTGAAACTGTTGGAATAACCGGAGCTGCACAGAAAGATTTTGTACTTAAAAGAACGGCGATTGAGCAGGAAGAAGTAACGGTTACAGGTGTATCTTCTGCTACACGTTTACGCCAGTCTCCTCAACCTGTTTCTATCTTAAAAAGGGAAGACCTGGTAAATATAAGTGCAACCAATATTATTAATGCTATAAGTCGTATTCCGGGTGTAAATGCGGTAACTACCGGTCCTGCTATTTCTAAACCTTTTATACGTGGTCTTGGCTATAATCGAGTAGTAATTATAAACGATGGTGTAAGGCAGGAGGGACAGCAATGGGGCGACGAACATGGAATTGAAATAGATGATTATAGTGCGCAACGTATAGAAGTGTTGAAAGGGCCTGCTTCTCTTATATATGGTTCCGATGCATTGGCAGGTGTTATAAATATTCAAACATTAACTCCTGTGCCTGAAGGTACGGTAAGGGCAAATGTTTTAACTGAATATCAAACAAACAACAAATTAAGAGGTTTTTATGGCAATGCAGCCGGAACTAAAAATGGTTTTAGCTGGAATGCATATGGTTCTTATAAAGGTGCAACCGATTATAAAAATAAGTATGATGGCCGTGTTTTTAATTCCAAATTCTATAATAAAGACTTTGGCGCAATGATAGGTTACGGCGGTAATTGGGGACATAGCTATTTAATGATAAGTAACTTTAATCAGCATGCCGGTATTGTTGAAGGGGCACGAGATTCAGCAACAGGCAGGTTTCTTAAAGCAAACCCCGGCCGTACCGAATCTCTTGCTACCAATAAAGATTTTGATAAAATAAAACCTTTGGTTCCTTTTCAATTTATCAGGCATTTTAAAGCAACAAGTGATAACAGTTTTCATGTAGGAAGAAACAGGTTAGATTTAAATGTAGGTTTCCAACGGAATCAACGCCAGGAATTTGGAGACCCTGATAATGCCAAAATCCCTAACGCTTATTTTGATTTGAAAACCGGTACATATACTGCTCGTTTTAACCTGCCTTATGTTGCTAATTGGAAAACCAGTTTTGGTGTAACAGGTATGTATCAAAACAATACAAATAAAGCGGAAATAGCAATTATTCCTAACTATTATTTATTTGACATTGGCGGATATGTATTTACGCAATACAGTAAAAATAAGCTAAACTTAAGCGGAGGTTTGCGTTTCGATAACAGGCATGTAGAAGGTAAAAGAATGATGGAAGGAACAGATTTAAAGTTTAAAGCTTTTACCCGTAATTTTTCGAACATATCAGGCAGTGCAGGATTAAGTTATGAAGCTTCGCAGTCATTAACCCTTAAACTAAATTTAGCAAGAGGTTTCAGGGCGCCAAATTTAGCAGAGCTTGCAAGTAATGGTGCTCACGAAGGAACAAACCGGTTCGAGATAGGAAATAATAATTTGAAGTCTGAAGTGAGTCTTCAGCTTGATGGAGGTGCAGATATCAATACAGAACATGTATCAATAAAAGCAAGTGCTTTCTACAATAGCATCAATAATTTCTTATTTTATGAAAGAGTTTTAAACCGCTCCCGAGGGGATTCTATAAGGGTGGATGCCACTACCGGGGAACAGTTGGAAGTCTTTAATTTTAATCAACATGATGTACACTTGTATGGTGGAGAGTTTAATGTGGATATACACCCGCATCCTTTAGATTGGCTGCATTTTGAAAATACTTTCTCTTATACCCGTGCCCGTTTTACCAACCCAATTGGTGGAACACGAAATGTTCCCTTTATACCTGCTGCAAGATATATTTCTCAATTAAGAGGTAAGTTCTTTACAAAAGCAAATACCTTCCGTAACTTATATGTAAGTATAGAAGGTGATTACACGTTTAAACAAAATTATCCTTTCACCGGCTTTAATACAGAAACTGCTACCCGTGGTTATTTTTTAGTAAATGCGGGAATAGGTGCTGAGATAGCAAGCAAGGGTAAAACATTATTTACTATTAATTTTAGTGGTAACAATCTTGGTGATGTTGCCTATCAAAATCACTTAAGCCGCTTAAAATATGTTGATGTTAATAATGTTACCCATAGGCAAGGCGTCTTTAATATGGGAAGAAATTTTGGTTTTAAAGTAAACGTTCCGCTTAACTTTCAAAGCAAATAAAACTTTTATAAACCTAAAACCTGCGGCAGACTAGAATGGCTCAGTAAAAGTAAATTTTACAGTTTATTGCAAGGATAATATTTCGATGTTTACCTTTAATACATGAAGCATTCACTATTTATTTTGCTGGTTTCTTTACTTATTACAGGTAATATATTCAGTCAAAAAAAGGCGGTTAAGAACAGTGGCTTTAACCTATATTTTCCCCCGGCAGGGAGTTGGGAACATAAATTGCCTGCTGCTGCTTTCGACACTAATAAACTTTCTGAAGCCATCAGGTTTGCAAAAGAGCACGAAACCAAACAGCCGCGCAGCATGGAGCTATCGCATGCTATGACGTTTGGAAAGGAACCGTTTGGTGAAGGTGTCGGACCTTTTGCAGATCGTGGTGAACTGACCGGTATTATTGTTTATAAAGGTTATATAGTAGCAGAATGGGGAGAACCGTTTAGGGTTGATATGACACATAGTGTTACCAAAAGTTTTTTATCGACTGTAGTAGGGCTGGCTGTTGATAAAGGACTAATCAAAAGTGTATTTGATACAGTTGCTGCATATGTTCCTTCAATTGAAGTATATGATCCGCTGCACATTAACCGGTATGCAGAAGACATAGGCAAACCACAATTACTAACTCCGTTTGCTTCTCAACATAACCGTACACTTACATGGGATGTTATGCTTAGGCAAACCAGCGATTGGGAAGGCACTTTATGGGGTAAACCTGATTGGGCAGATCGGCCTGACGCAGACGTTAATAAATGGTTGAACCGTAAGCGTAATGCTCCCGGTGCAGTATATGAATACAACGATGTGCGTGTAAATGCATTAGCCTTAGCTGCAACCAGTGTTTGGCGCAAACCACTTCCGCAGGTTTTAAAAGAAAACATTATGGATGTTATTGGTGCTTCAAATACATGGAGGTGGACAGGTTATCGAAATGCATGGATAGTGCTTGACGGGCAACCTGTTCAATCAGTGAGTGGCGGCGGACATTGGGGTGGTGGCATGTTCATTAATGCTTACGACATGGCCCGCTTCGGTTTACTTACATTACACCTCGGCAGCTGGAATGGCAAACAAATTATTTCTAAACAATGGATACAGCAAGCGCTTACACCCACTGTTGCCCAACTTACATATGGCTACATGAACTTCTTTTTAAATACCAATAAAAAGTATTTGGCCAGCGCCCCCGCCACTGCATTTGTACATGTAGGTAATGGTACCAATATCATTTATGTTGATGCCGAACACAACCTTGTAATGGTAGTAAGATGGATAGAAAATAATGCAGTAGACGAAATGGTAAAAAAAGTATTGAATTCTTTGAAGTAGAAGATCTGTAGCTTTTTTTATTTGTATTTTGCCGCTATGGATATAACAATAAATACACCTGCTCTTTTTTTCCCGGCTATTAGTTTAATTATGCTTGCTTATACCAATCGTTTTCTTGCATTGGCAAGCCGCGTTCGCGATCTTCATGCAAAATACCAGGAAGGCAATAATCAAAAGATGATCCACGGGCAGATACGGAACCTGCGCTACCGCATACGTTTAATAAAAAACATGCAGCTATTTGGGGTGGTTAGTTTTTTAAGTTGCATATTCAGCATGTACTTCATTTATATAGATCGGATTAGTTGGGCTAACATAATGTTTGGGTTGGGGATGTTATCATTTATCGTTTCCCTTATTATGTCGCTTAACGAAATTCAATTAAGCACCAAAGCGATAGAAATTGAATTAAGCGATATGGAAGATATGAAAGACCCTTCTTTAGTAGATTATATCAAAAGCAAGTTTGAACGCGAATAGTTTGAGCGGTTCCTCTCATTTTTAATATAGAAAACCCTTATGCAGCATAAACAAAAACTAAACCTGTTTAGCTTTACAATGATCGTTGTAGGTCTTGTAATTGGAATGGGTATTTTTAGAACAGCAGCAACAAGTGCCCGCGATGCAATTGATCCTTCAGTTTATTTTACTGCATGGGTTTTAGGCGGCTTTGTTGCTTTATGCGGCGCTCTAACTTATGCTGAGATCGGCAGCCGCTATCCGATAACCGGAGGTTATTATAAAGTGTTTTCTTATGCTTATCATCCCAGTATTGCTTTTGCAATCAATTGTATTATACTCATAAGTAATGCGGCCAGTTTAAGTGGTGTAGCTTTAATTGGAAGCGGCTATATAACCAAGCTTTTTCAGGGTTATGAGTGGACGGATATACATAAAGCGCTTCTAAGTTGTGCGGCTATTTTTATATTTTATATTATTAACCTAAAAGGATTAAGAATAAGTGCCCGTGCACAAAATGTTTTAATGCTCATTAAAATTTCGCTGATCATTATTTTAATAGCTGCCTTGTTTTTTCCACATAATTATGCCGATCAAAGTGTAGCTGCTCCTGCTGCAGATACTTCTATAAGTTGGATACAAAGTTTGGGTATAAGTCTTATAGCGGTTTCCTTTACTTATGGCGGTTACCAGCAAACCATAAATTTTGGTAACGAAGTAAACAAGCCTGCACAAAATATTCCGCGTGGCATTTTTATAGGTATAACAATTATCATAGTATTATATCTTTTAGTGAACCTTAGTTATTATAAGCTTGTTGGTTTTCAAAACATGAAAGGCGAGCGTGAAGTTGCTTATGTGGTTATCAAGAAAATATTTGGAAAAGCGGGAGCAGATGTGTTTTCGTTCTTTTTATTTTTTGGGGTGCTTGCTTATGTAAATGCGCTGCTTCTCAGTAATCCAAGAGTGATGTATGCCATGAGTACTGAAGGTGCCATGCCAAAAGTATTTGCAAAGCAAAATCATAATGAAGTGTTGACAGTTTCATTAACAGTTTTTACAGCGATGTGTATTGTCATTCTCTTTTTTGCCCAAACTTTCGAAAAGATTTTAAACTTCACTATTTTTTTGGATTGTTTTGGAATGGTAGCCAGCAGCGCAACCATTTTTATTCTTCGTAAACGAACAAAGCATTTGGATAATACGGGCATTTATAAAATGAAGTTATTCCCTGTACTGCCGCTTATATTTATTGCTGCCTATATGTTTGTTGGGATAAGTATAGCTATACAAACACCTGCAACTGCTTTAATTGGAATAGCAGTTTTAGCGGGGTTTATGTTGATTTATTTTGGAAGTAAATATTTAGGTAAAACTTCAAAAGCTTAAACTCCGTTGTAGAAACTTAACCAATTCATTAATAATTTGACGGTAAGTACTATTGTTGATTATCTCGCCAGCTTTTTAATTGCTCTTTATCTGTTCATACCCTCTCCTTTGCAGGGAGAGGCCAGGTGAGGGTTTCTTTGGGCAGTTGTAATATTTCCTTTATGTTAGCCATAATTTTTCTTTAAAATTACTAACCTTCACCTTACATTCAAAAAATGGACGTTTCCTATATACTAAACGAATTTGCTGAAGATCGGGAGTTTTACTTTAATGCCATTGCCCCGCCAATTATACAAACCAGCAATTTTGCTTTCTCAACTGTTGATGAAATGCGCAGAGCATTTGCAGATGAATATTCAACTTACCTGTACAGCCGCGGGTTGAACCCCACAGTTGATATGCTTCGGAAAAAACTGGCAGCACTGGATGGTGCAGAAGAGTGCCTTGTTTTTAACAGCGGTGCAGCCGCTATTTTCGCTGCAGTTTTAGCTAATGTAAAAAGTGGTGGTCATATTGTTTCTGTAAATAAACCTTACACATGGGCGCAAAGAATGTTTGATGTTATACTTCCCAGGTTTAACATAGCAACCACTTACATTGACGGCACAAGTATAGATAACTTTGCAGAAGCAATCCTGCCAAATACCAGTGTTATTTATTTAGAAAGCCCCAATAGTTGGGATTATAAGTTGCAGGATCTTGAAGCGGTGGCAGCGCTTGCAAAACAACACCATATTACTACTATTTGCGACAACAGCTATTGCACGCCGCTTTATCAAAAACCCATTCAATTTGGAATTGACCTTGTCTTACAATCAGCAACCAAATATATAAGCGGACATAGCGATACTGTTGCAGGTGTATTAAGCGGAAGCAGCGAAATGATCAGGCGAATTTTTCATAGCGAGTACATGAATATCGGCAGTGGTATTTCTCCCTTTAATGCGTGGCTGCTTTTACGGGGCCTTCGTACATTACCGGCACGCCTCGATCGTATAACGGTTACCACGCAAAAAGTGATTGAATACCTGCAACAGCACGATAAAGTTGAGCGCATAATTTTCCCGTTTAATGAAGATTTTGAACAATTGGAACTTGCCAAAAAGCAAATGACAGGAGCCTGCGGCTTACTTACTTTTATAATTGAAGCGCAAACAGTTGAGGAAATTGAAAAATTTTGCAATAGTTTGCAGCATATTCTTATGGCTGTTAGCTGGGGTGGTTATGAGTCTTTAATTATTCCAAAATGTTCAGGAATTGCAAGGTTAGAGTTTAGGCCTGAAAATAGGGAACACCGGATGTTGCGTTTATTTGTGGGTCTTGAAGATGCCGCGTACCTTATAGCTGATCTTAAACAGGCTTTTCAGAAGCAGGTTATGTAATAGTTTTTCAATTTAAGTCCCAATCCGCTTCTGTTGCAAAAACCGGTTGCTGCTTTAATTATTTCCCGACATTAAATTATTTTATCTTTGTTTTATGAGGTATAGATCAATAATTGTTTTTCTGGTTTTTGTTTCTTTAAACGCACAAAGCCAGGAGAAATGGAGCTTACAAAAGTGCGTTGATTATGCAATGGCTCATAATTTAACGGTGCGATCAGCAGAGTATCAATTGCAGCTTTCTAAATTAACTGAAGCACAATCTAAAAAGACCCTAATCCCTACCTTAGGGGGGGCACTATCTGCAGGTTATCAGCGTGGATTAAATATCAATCCAACCACAAATACTTTGCAGGCTGCCAATTTATTGTCGGGAAGTTTAGGTGCCCAAACAACCTACACTATTTTCAACTGGGGTTCGCGTAAAAATAATATTGAAGCAAATAAGCTGTACGCAAAAGCTGATGAAGTAGGAATTGACAGGGCACGAAATGATATTGCTTTATATGTTGCAAATGCTTTTTTACAGGTTATGTTAAGAAGAGAGCAGGTTAGAATAAGTGAAGTACAGGTACTACAATCTTTTGCGCAGTTAGAAAACACAAGAAAATTAGTTGCTGCTGGTTCGCAGCCCGAACTAAATGCCATTCAAATAGAAGCGCAGGTAGCCAGAGACAGTTCTGCATTATTGCAAAGCCAGGCTTTGGTTCAACAGGGAATTATTAATTTAAAATCTTATTTAAACCTCGACCAGTCTGCTCCATTTGATATTGAAGCTCCGTCAATCGAAACTATTCCTATGGATAACATCAACGAACTTCAGCCTGAAGCCGTTTATGCCATTGCCGAAAAAAACCAACCACTTCAGCAAATGCTTGCCCTGCGTGTGGAGGGTGCAAAAAAACAGGTTGCCGCTGCCCGTGGCGCAATGTATCCCGCATTAAATGCCTATGCCGGTTTAAATACGCGATTGGTAAATGCTAAATCCCCGGTATTAACTGAAATGCCTGCACAACCTACGCCTGCTTACGTTACTGTTAACGGTAACAAAGTTCCTGTTTATTCGCCACAACGCGGAATAGCAGGATACGAAGGAATTCCCTTTTTCAACCAGCTAAACAGAAATTTTGGTCAGAATATTGGCCTCAGTATAAACTTTCCCATCTTTAACCAGGGCAGTTTACGTACACAATGGGATAGAACGAAAGTGAACGTGTTGCAATCCCAATTGCAGGATGAGCAGGAAAAAGTTAACCTGAAAACAAATATTTATAATGCCTACCAGGATGCTTTTTCAGCATTGCAGAAATACAGTGCGTCTGTAAGAAATGTAGAAGCATCACAAAAAGCCCTTGATTTTTCTAAGAAAAGATTAGACATCGGATTGCTGGGCACGCTTGATTATATAGTAACCCAAAGTAATCTTTTTCGTGCAAGGATTGAAGAAGTAAGTAACAGGTACGATTACATATTTAAAATGAAGGTGCTCGAATTTTACAAAGGCCTGGGAATAAAATTATAAATACCCTTATCCTCTCAAAAACAATAACAAATAGGCATGAGCAAAAAGTTGATATGGATAATTGGAGGTTTGGCAGCTGTGATTGTTATAATGATAATACTTAAAAAAGCAGGAATAGTTGGAAAGGAAGAAGGTCTTAAGGTAACAACAGAAAAGGTTATTGCACGTACTATTAGTGAAACGGTAAATGCCAGCGGAAAAGTTTATCCCGAAGTTGAAGTAAAGGTAAGCCCCGATATAAGCGGTGAAATTGTTGAGCTGAATGTTGAAGAAGGAGACAGTGTAAAAAGGGGCCAGGTGCTTGCCCGTATTTATGCTGATATTTACAGTACACAACGTCAGCAGGCTGCTGCCGGTGTAAGCCAGTCGCAGGCACAGGTTTCTAACTCTCAGGCACAATTAGGTGCATTAAAGGCCACTTTAGACCAGGCAGAAGTAACTTTTAACCGCCAGAAACAATTGCTGGATGAAAAAGTTATTTCAAGAGCAGAGTTTGAACAGGCCGACCAGGCATTGAAAACATCAAGAGCACAATATAATGCCGCCATGCAAGGGATAAGAGGAACGCAGGCATCAGTACAAAGTGCACGTGCACAATTATCAAGAGCTAATAAAGATGTAAGTCGCGCTACCATTGTAGCCCCTATGAATGGTGTGGTAAGCTTGCTTGCAGTAAAGAAAGGTGAAAGAGTAGTAGGTACTGCACAAATGGCCGGTACCGAAATGCTTAGGATTGCCGATATGAATTCGATAGAAGTTAGGGTTGACGTTGGTGAAAATGATATTCCTAAAGTTCATTTAGGCGACAGCGCTTTAGTTGAAGTGGATGCATACAATAAAAGAAAGTTTCGCGGGGTAGTAACAAAGATTGCAAGCAGCAACACTGCTGCAGCACAGCTTGGCAGTACCGGCTCTGATGTTACTAATTACAAAGTATTTATACGCTTGTTACCTGAAAGCTATAAAGACTTAATAGATCCTAAAAAACCAAAAGCGTTCCCCTTTAGGCCAGGTATGAATGCCAGTGCCGATATTCTGACAAAGACGCATGCAGATGTTTTGGCAATATCTATTAATGCCGTTACTACAAGAGATAAAAATGCTGACAAAGCTCCTAAAACTGATAAGGACAAAAAAGACGATAATAACGCAAGAGAAACCGCTCATCTAAGTGATGAAGATATTGACGAAGTAGTTTTTGTTTTGCAGAAGGACAACACAGTAAAAAAAGTAAAGGTTCGCACCGATGTTCAGGATATAAATTACATAGAAATTTTAGCTGGTTTAAAACCTGGAGATGAAGTAATAACAGGTCCTTACAACCTGGTAAGTAAAAACTTAAAGGAAGGGGATAAAGTGAAAGTGGTGCCTAAAGAAACCCTGTTTGATGATAAGAAAGGATAAGTTTTAAAGTGGGAGGCAAGTCTCCCACTTTTGATTCAATCATATTTTGTAAGTTTTTTGAACATAAAGCCTGTAAATGCAATTTGGAATAATAGGAAGTGGAAGCTGGGCAACTGCACTGGCAAAAATACTAACTTATAACAACCACTTAATTTACTGGTGGATACGAAATGAAAGTTCGATAGCTTATTTTAAACAGCGCAGGCATAACCCACATTACCTTACTTCGGCTTACTTTAATACTTCTTTGCTTATTTTAAGCAACAACATAGAAAAAGTAATTGTTAATTCAGATGTTTTGGTAATAGCAGTTCCTTCGGCTTACATAGAACAGGCTTTGGATAAATTACCTGCCGATTGCTTTAAAGGAAAGAAAGTAATATCAGCCATAAAGGGGATTTTGCCATCAGGCAACCAGCTTTTGAATGATTACCTTAATAAGAAGTTTAATGTTGAAATTGAAAACTACTTCACAGTTTTAGGTCCCTGCCATGCTGAAGAGGTAGCGTCAGAAAAACTATCTTATCTCACCTTTACAGGTATTAACGAAGAAGCGGCAAAGCAGCTTGCCGAACACTTTCATACCGAATATTTAAACACCATTGTTAATCATGATATAATTGGGGTGCAGTATGCGGCTGTTCTTAAAAACATTTATGCATTAGGTGCAGGTATTGCTCATGGTCTTGAATACGGTGATAATTTCCTAAGCGTTTATATAGCAAACAGCGCGGATGAAATGGTTACCTTTTTAAAAAAACTTATCTCGGAGCATAATGTTGAGCCTGTTAATTATGCTGCTTCCGTGTATTTAGGCGACCTGCTGGTAACATGTTACAGTTTATATAGTCGCAACCGTACGTTCGGAAATATGTTGGGTAAAGGTTATTCAGTACGCTCGGCACAGCTTGAATTGAATATGGTTGCAGAAGGATATAATGCAAGCAGATGTATTTTTAAAACAAACAAGACTGTTGAGGCTAATATGCCTATTGCAGAAACGATATATAAAATATTGTGGGAGCATTTAGCGGCAAAAGAAGCGTTTAAGCAAATAGAGACTATTCTTGTGTGAACTCATCAACTCCTAAAACTTTTGCAGCTTAAAATATTTTAGTACAAGCAATCGTTTATTTCTGTAAAAGAGGCTGTCTTAAAAGGTCAGCCTCTTACTTTTTTATTCGGATCCCTAAGTGGAGAAGTAAGTCGTTTAAGCGATTCTCACAGCCTTTATTCGACTTTTGAGACAGCTCTTTTTTTGCTTACACCCGGCAAAACAAGCCTTTGCCTTGAAGCCTTAATTAATAGAAACCTATCTCTGAATATCACCCATTTATGTGATTGCAGCCGGAAATTCTCCGTATTACTTTTGTTGCATCAACTACTGGTTATGAAAACCTTTTTAAGATTTTTGGCTTTGCTGTTTAGTTTAGTTAACATGGTTACTCAAACAACACAAAGTTCCTCATTCCCGAAATATTTGCAACCTCTATTATTAATTATAAAAAAAAACATGTTATGAAAAAATCACTGTTACATTTTGATCCTGTTGTCAAATTCAACCGCCCGATCGTTTTGTTTTCTTTAGTTCTGCTAATATTTGTCTTAGCATCCTGTGATAAAGAAACGGAGTTTAAAGAAGAAATCTTCCGAGGGCCAGAAGTTACTATGGGTAATGGTAAAGCCAATTCTTTCTTTAAAATAGATGATAACGGCATTCCCTTAGAAATAGGATTTGAAATGACCATGGAAGCATTGAATGGACTAACGCAGGATCCTACCAATCGTGAGCAATCAATTTTTGTATTACCGCTCGATCAAAAAGCGTTGGATGTTACTCCCTTCGATCACCTGGTTATTAACTGGCAACCAGAAGGCCATCCACCAATGGGAGTTTTTACAGTACCGCATTTTGATTTTCACCTTTACACAATTACACTGGCAGAGCAAATGGCTATCCCGCCTTATACTACTGCTACCAAGGAAAAGTTTGATTCGCTACCACCATCGGGCTTTATGCCCGCATCTTACTCTGGCGATCCGGGTGGTATACCAGGTCAGGGTAAGCATTGGCTGGATAGGGCTGCGCTGGCTGCGATGTCGTCTTTTTCGCATATGATGATTTATGGTTCCTACAACGGGCAGGTGAATTTGGTAGAACCTATGATAACACTCGCCGTTTTGCAGTCCGGAACAACGGTAAATACATTTTATGCGCAACCGCTCTACTTCGAAAAAGCGGGCAAATGGTATCCCACCAAATACAATATTTATATGGATGATCAAACGCATAAACATTATGTAACCTTAACCGATTTTGTAGATAGATAAAATTAAAAAATATAAGAAAGCGCAACCCCTGTTGAGGATAATAATCGAAAGTTATTTCAGCCATTGGGTAAAGTAACAGGATTGTTTGTTTTTGTTAAGTATAGAAATAAAAAAAATAGTCCTGTTGTCTTTATTCTTTTTCAAGACGCCTAAGTTTAATATTGGACACTGCTGATACAATTAAAGGAAATTTTTCAACTATAACGTTGCTTGTATCCAAACCAAATCCTCTTTCCTCTGTCAGGCTCAATTCCTTTACCCAAAAATGCAGTTTCATCATAATCCTATCCCAGATAGGCAGTTCATTATCCTGGCTCAGGTATTTCTCAAGCACGATAAACGAAAAGTCTCCCACTACATTACCACGCTCGAGGCTTTCGTAACGGCTGGTAATATTTACTTCGTTATTAGCCACCAAATCTTCAACCACTTTTCTAAACATTAAACTAATTCGCGGTTGCACACGAAAACCTAAGCGAAATTCCACACGAATAATATCGTTAGGAATAATATGCTCTACCGTATAATCAGCAGTGTAGGGATCGTCTAAGGTATCTACATGTATAAACCAGTAAATATCCGCCCGCTTTGGTTTGCGGTTAAGAATGGAATAAACAATTTTATGTTCAATTTCTTTGTGATTATCGGCACTGGTTAAATAAACAAGATGAGTAGAATATTTAGGAATACTGCGGTCGTTACTTAATTCTTCAATTTTAGGAATGTATTCGTCAAGTCTTACAAACTCTACGTACCTGTTTTTTATTTTTCTTGCTCGGTACCAAACATACATAACCATAAACATAAGTGCGGCTAATAGAAGTGTGATATAACCTCCTTCGGTAAATTTGTGAGACAAGGCAATAAGGAAGGAACACTCAATAGTAAGGTAAAAAACCAGGAAAAAATAGATCAGGAACTTTTTTACCCGGTGCAATACCATATAATTAGCAAAAAGTATGGTAGTGGCAAGCATTGTGATAACTATAGCTAAGCCGTAAGCTGCTTCCATTTTTGACGACTCCTTGAAATACAATACTACTCCTACACATCCTACAAACATAAGCAGGTTCATGCCGGGAATAAACAATTGGCCCTTTTCCTCAGATGGATAATTAACTTTCAATTTAGGCCAAAGGTTTAATCGTAAAGCCTCACCTATAAGGGTAAACGATCCTGCTATCATTGCCTGGCTGGCAATAATAGCAGCGGAGGTGGCGATAATTACGCCTATAATGGTAAACCATTCGGGCATCAGATCAAAAAATGTGTTGAGGTGCAGCTGCGACTTCACTTCCGGTGTTACGGTAATGCCATGCCTATTCGCAAGCAGGTAAGCGCCCTGCCCAAAATAATTAAGCAGCAAACACGTCTTTACATATATCCATGAGATCCTGATATTCGCACGGCCGCAATGACCCAAATCGCTGTACAATGCCTCTACTCCGGTAATACACAGGAATACAGCTCCTAATAATACAAACGCTCCTTCATAGTTAATTAAAAAATTAAAGGCATAATAAGGATTGAAGGCTTTAAAAATGCTAAGGTCGTCCATAATGTGGATGGCTCCTAATACGGCGATCATAGTAAACCAAACAAACATAACGGGTCCAAACAGCTTACCGATAGAGCCGGTGCCAAATTGTTGCGTAAAGAAAAAAGCCACCAATATCGCCAATACAATATACATGATCATATTAACTGAAATATCGTGCAGCGCATCAATGTTTTTTAAACCTTCTATAGCAGAGGTAATAGAAATAGGAGGTGTTATAATACCATCAGCCAATAATGCCGCTCCACCTATCATAGCAGGTATAACCAGCCATTTCTGCCTCCTACGCACAAGCGCATATAAGGCAAAAGTTCCTCCTTCACCGCGGTTATCGGCTCTTAATATCAGGATCACATATTTTATGGTTGCCTGCAGCGTTATGGTCCAGAAGATGCACGAAATACTTCCTATTACCAGCGCTTCATTTATCAGTCTGCCGCTAACTATGGAATTAAATACATATAATGGAGAAGTTCCAAGATCGCCATAAATAATACCAAGTGCAATTAATAATCCCGCTGAAGTAACCTTGTTAAGATTCTTTGCCACAATTAAAAAATTATTAAAGAAATAGTAGCAAATGTATGTGTTAAAAGTATTTGGGGGATTATGTTTTTCTTATTGTGTTACCAGGTGGCACCTCAATTTTTATAAGCAGGAAACTTTCAAATGACTACTTTACTTCTACATATTTTTCAATCTTTATGTTCTTCATTCTTCTTCAAGCCGTTTTAGCTTAATATCCGATACTGTTGATACAATTAAAGGAAATTTTTCAACTGTAACGTTGCTGGTGTCTAAACCAAATCCTCTTTCTTCAGTCAGGCTCAATTCCTTTACCCAAAAATGCATCTTCATCATCATCCTTTCCCAAATCGGCAGTTCATTATCCTGACTTAAATATTTTTCAAGCACGATAAACGAAAAATCTCCCACTACATTACCACGCTCCAGGCTTTCGTACCGGCTGGTAATATTTACTTCGTTATTGGCTACCAAATCTTCAACCACTTTTCTAAACATTAAATTAATGCGTGGCTGTACACGAAAGCCTAAACGAAATTCTATACGTATAATATCGTTGGGTATAATGTGCTTCACAGTATAATTAGCAGTGTAGGGATCATCTACGGTATCTACATGTATAAACCAATAAATATCAGCTCTTTTTGGTTTGCGGTTAAGAATGGAGTAAATGATTTTATGCTCAATTTCTTTGTGGTTGTCGGCGCTGGTTAAATAAACAAGGTGAGTAGAATATTTAGGAATACTGCGGTCGTTGCTTAACTCTTCAATTTTAGGAATGTATTCGTCGAGCCGTACGAATTCTATATAACGGTTCTTTATTTTTCGCGCTTTAAACCAATTGTACATAACCATAAACAAGGCGCCTCCAACTATAACTGTTACAAAACCTCCATGCGGGAACTTATCAATGTTAGCAAACAAAAAGCTAAGCTCTATAATTAAATAAATTATAAGGTACAGGATGACCAGTGCACGTTTTGTTCGCCTGAGAACTAAAAAATTAGCAAAGAGAATGGAAGTGGCTATCATACAAAGGGTAATGGCTAACCCATAAGCGGCTTCCATTTTTGCAGCTTTTTTAAAGTAAAGCACAATACCAATGCAACCGATAAACAATAAAAGATTAATGGCAGGAATAAATAGCTGGCCCCTTGCTTCGGTTGGATAAACTATTTTAAGCTTTGGCCAAAGGTTAAGCCTCATCGATTCGCCTATAAGCGTAAACGATCCTGTAATAAGCGCCTGGCTGGCAATAATGGCAGCAGCAGTAGCTATAGCAATACCTAAATAAAGAAACCAGCCGGGCATTACACCATAAAAAGGATTGAAACCACTTTCAATAAGTTCGGCTGTAATAAGTTGGCCCTTGTGGTTATTAAGCAGCCATGCACCCTGCCCTAAATAATTAAGTATTAAACAGCTTTTTACAAATATCCACGAATAGCGGATATTCCATTTGCCGCAATGGCCTAAATCAGAATATAAAGCTTCGGCGCCCGTGGTACAAAGAAAAACGCCGCCAAGTATGTAAAAACCATTCGGATAGGTAGTTAAAAGCTTTATAGCGTAGTAAGGATTAAACGCTTTAAATACAGAAAAGTCATCAGAAATGTGCATTAAACCTAATATTGCTAACATGCAAAACCAAAGAGACATTATGGGACCAAAAAACCGCCCTATAAATGCAGTTCCAAATTGTTGAATAAAAAAAAGACCTGATATTATGCCAATAACAATATAGACGATTGTTTGTTGAGTAATATGAGATAATGCAGGGATTTGCTTTAAACCTTCTATTGCTGATGTTACTGAAATAGGTGGGGTTATCATTCCATCGGCCAGTAATGCTGCACCTCCAATCATTGCCGGCACAATTAACCATTTTCTTCTCCTTCTAACCAAAGCAAATAACGAAAAAACACCGCCTTCTCCTCTGTTGTCTGCCTGCAGTGTTAGAATTACATATTTTATGGTGGTTTGTAATGTTAATGTCCAGATAATACAGGACAATGCGCCTTCAATCAATTCTTCGCTTATAGTTTTACCGCTTACAATAGCGTTAAGCACATAAAGTGGCGATGTACCAATGTCTCCATAAATAATTCCAAGGGCAATAAGTAAGCCTGCAGACGATACTCTGCTATGAGAAGTCATTAATGATTGAATAAGAATTGAAATTTTAAAGCATAAAGGTATTTGTATGGATTATGAAAACCGGTAAAGGGTGAATTATTTAAGCGTTTTATAATGTTAGATTAGATATTCTCCACTTTTTTCGAACCTGACCAAAAGAATGGTGTGGAAACCTAACAGAAATAATGGTAATTGTAAAAGTATTGCAGATTAAATAAGGGTAGTTTCTTTATAGTTGCTTTAAGCTATAACTCTTTTTTTAGTTGCTGCCTGTATGTTTTAACCGGGTTAATGTTACTATCTATTTCAGCAAATCTTTACTGTAATTTTTTAACTACATCAGGATTTGTTGAAGCAAGGTTTATTCTTAAAAATAAGTTCACTAATATCTTTTCCATCAACAACTGAAGAAGGAACAGATTTTTTTATTTTAAGAACAGAACAAATGGTGGGCAGTAAATCCACATTGCAAACCGGCGTAGTTATTACCTGGTTGCTTTTTATTTTGCCCTTCCAGCAAACCATGGCGGGTACACGAATACCACCTTCGTATAAGCTTGCTTTTTCTCCCCGCAAAGCTCCGTTGCTTGCGTGCTTTTGCTGCGTTTGCGAATACCCGCCATTATCTGATATAAACCAGATCATAGTGTTTTCCAATAAGCCATCTTTTTCCAATTTATTTAAAAGCTTACCAATATTATTATCAAGGCTGGCTACCATGGCAGCATAAACTCTCCTGTACTTATTTTGAATGGTCGAAAATTTTTCGACATACTGCTTCGGCGCCTGCAATGAGTTTATTACAGTTGCTCCTGCGGCTTTTGGTTCACTTACCGCAACGGTATAACCTTCACTAATACTGTCGGTATCTGTCTTGCCATAATGCGGGGCATTATAAGGAAGGTATAAAAAGAAAGGATTCGATTTCTTTTTTACTTCATCAATAAATTCTATTGCGTGATTAGTTAACAGGTTGGTAGAGTATCCTTTTTCATTGGAGAGCTTATTATCTACCCACCAATCGAGGCTCTGCTTTGCATAAGCATGATAATAATAATCAATAGCGCCACCTTTAAACCCATAAAACTTATCGAAGCCATGATCAGTTGGAGATGAAATTTCACTTTCTAACCCAGATGCCATTTGCCAATTATAGCTGTTGTATAATCAGCAGATTTAAGGTATTCGGCAATTGTTGTTTCTGATGTATCAAGATAGTTCTTATCTCCCGGCATGAGCGCATTTGTTAATTGATGTACAGAACGCTGAGGATATGAACCGGTAAGCAAGCCATATCGTGATGGTGTACAAACCGGCGCCGCATCATAAAACTGGGTAAAGCGTATTCCGTGCTTTCCTATCCTGTCAATGTTCGGCGTTGGAATTTCTCCCCCGTAACTGCCAACATCACCATAACCTAAATCATCTGCATAAATAATAATAACATTGGGCTGCTTACTTCTTGTTTTTTGAGCAATGCATGTGCTTACGGCAAAAACAGTAACAGGCAATAGAAATCTCAACAAATTATTCATGTAATAAATTTAGGGTGGTTTTACTTATGTATCATCACCTTATATTCCCAAAACTTTAATACTCAAAAGCACCCATATCAGGCAATCCATTCAGCGGAACAATTCGCCCATCTAAATCTTCTGTATATCCTGTTATAACTCCCCTGTTTATTGCAGGGCTATTTTTCTGTAACCTAAAATTCCTGTTTTTAAAATCTGCAAAAAGCGGGTCTGCAATTTTATCACCCTTACCTGCAGCTATGCCAATAGGATCAGTATTGCCAACTGAATAATATAAGTTGTGATCGTGCACCTGCTCGCCAACCATTGCCCTTTTATGACCAACAGGTTTTATATAAGGACCAAAAACTTTTATGTCTTTTGCAAAAACAAAAATATTGTTTCGAGCAGTTAAGAAAGTAGAGTCGCGATTGAATGTCCAGAAGATATAACGGTCAACATTTGGTTCGCGTGTTCTTATCACAGTGTTATTAATTACAAATATATTCTTCATAGAGCCGCCACCTATAAACTGGTTCCTGTCGTCACTTAAATTATAAGCCACTGTTATGCTATCCACATTTCTGCCAGCCAATTCTAAAAAGCCGTGATTGTTGATAGAAATGTTGTGATGAATGTTTACATTTCTTCCATCAAATGCATCATCCACTCCATCTAATTCAACAACGCCCCCATCAGAACCATAAGGGCCGCCATAAGAACCATAATTCGTGATCTTGTTCCAGGAGATTTCATTATATGGCGAAACAACAATAATAGCAATAGGTCCCCATGAACGCGCCATAGTATCATACGTATCATGAAAATAATTGCGCGTTATGAGATTGTGTTTCCCTTTTATTTTTATACCTACAGGCGAGTTATAAAATTCGCAATTGCGAACAATGTTATGATGGGTGTTTAGCGCAAGGTAAACCGCGCCCATCTTTTGTACATTCTTATTCTTATGATCGGAGTTTGGAGGATTGGTATTATCATGAAAGTACAGACCATCAATAACGATATAGCTTCCTTCTATACGAAAAATATTTCCATTAAGAACACTCCAGTCAGGGTTAGTGAATGAAGGATTTCTGCCGGCTCCATAACGTATAAAAATATCCTGGAGTTTACCCCGGTCATTGTTTAGAACCACATTAGCGCCTGTACTGTAGCTTGAAAATACAATTGGTTTTTCGGCAGTGCCAGAGCTGGTAAAAGTAAATCCACCACTGTATGAAGAACCATTTGCGAACAAAATGCTATCGCCTGGAAGAAACTTATTTTTTTCAAGATTGTTACAGCTTTGCCAGGCATTGTCTTTTGTTTTGCCGGTGTTTGCATCATTGCCCCATCTGCTATTGATATAATATGTTTGAGCCACTGCACCCTGTGAAATAAAAAATACACACACACATAGGATCCATTTATATAAAAATACATGTGGATTCCACACCAGTAGTGAAGACATTGGTTTACCCTCAGAAATACCTGCAATTATAAATAACATAATATTTTTTTAGCGCTATCCGGATTTTTATATAAGCTAAAATAAATTTTTATAATTATTACTTAACTGGAAGACAATGCACGATCTATCGGTACATTTTCTCCTCTCCATGCTTTTTTTGATGTCCAGTCTTCTGCAGGAGATGTCCAGAAAGGATCGGTTGCAGGAAGCCCCAATGTTAAAAGTCCTACGGAACATAAGTAAAGGCTGCCGGTAGAAATGTATCTTTCTGCAAACGAGGGCTGATGTCCGCAAAACCCTAATCTTAACCATCCTTTCTCATCAAATGTACCCGGCGCTTCAATCATACGATAGATGACAGCGCTCATAGCACTGCGAACCTGTGCAGGTTTTATCTCTTCCGGCAACTCGTGCAACAGGGCAATATGTAAGAGGTTTTGAAAAGCTCCAAACCGGTAAGTAAGTGAGCGACCGATTGGAGGAAATGTACCTTCAGGAGAAATAAGGCGTTCGAGAATAACGGCGTATCGCTTCGCTCTTTTTAGTACAAGGTCATAACTTTCTTTCTTTTCTTTTTTGTTGTCAACAAGCACTTTCATAATATCCAGCATCATCGGGTGTATTACAAAACTGTTATAATAATCCATCCTTAATTCCGGACCATCACCATAAACGCCATCACCTTTATACCATTGCAGAATACTTCTTATAGCATAATCAATTCTTATCGGATCCCAGTCTTTCTCACCTGCATACAATAAAAAGACTTCTATGATTGCGCTAAAGAGAAGATGATTATTATAAATTGATTTTTGCGCCCGGCTCGATTTAAATGCATCAATCACCATTCTTTTTGTAGTAGTGTCTAACGGCTTCCATAATTGTTCGGGAGCTTTCAGAAAACCATGTGCAAGAAATGCAGCATCAACAACGGGTTGACCTCCTTCTGTGAAATTCATAAAATCCGGCGAAGAAGGATCAACTGCAAAACGTAAAGATTTTTTGAAGAGTTCAATATATTTTCCTCTCAGCTTTCCTTCCTTTGTTTCATCTGTTCCTAAACTTAGCCACGAAGCGATGCCGACTGCTACCCTGCCAAAGGCTTCAAGATGCGTCCAGGCACTTCGATCAGTAGGCGCCTCGATAGGCATATTTGCTTTTAGTTTACCGATGCTAAGATTTTCTAAAACAGGGTCAGCCAGTTTTTGCATCACTTGTATCCAATATTCACGGGTATCAGGATTTACTTTTTTGGCCTGGTTTTTTTTAGCCTCCTGCCCCGATGCAGAACCTAATCCGAACGGAGCTATTATACCAAAAGAAATGAGTTTTAAAAAATTGTCCCGTTGCATCTGCTTAATATTTTAAGGTTAAAAGATGAGAATATGATCAGTATTTTTAAAATTACTTCCTGCGTATTTTAGGATAAGGCACATCGTATCCTCTTACTGCATACCAAACAATTTTATTCAACTCATCATCCTCTGCTTCATCCATTTCTTCCAAAGGCATTTCCATTGATTTTTTAGCCCAATATAATTGCCTGCCTTTTAACGATGATAATTTTGGGTTCATCTGATCGAGCGGAATTTGGTTAGGCAGTGCTTTATAAGGAGTAAAATTGGGTTTATCAGTAAAGCAATCAACCATTGGTTCAGCAACTAAATCAAACTGACTCATAGGAGGCAATCCTAATATTAATTCAATAGTTCGCAACACACTGTTTTGATTGTAATGCGTACTGATAACCTCGCCTCTTTTAGTATAAGGGCTTATGCATAAAGCCACCGTACGCTTTCCATCCACATGATCGAGACCTGATTGCGGATCATCCTGTATAACAAAAATTGCTGTCTCTTTCCAGAATTTACTTTTGCTTACAGCTTCTATAATTTGTCCTAATGCAAGATCATTATCAGCAACAGCCGCACTGGGTGTCGGATAGTTTTCATTAACGCCCACTGTATGATCATTCGGCAGCAGCATCATTATAAAGTTGGGAAAATTTCCTTTTGCTTCGTAAGCATTAAGCTCTTTTATAAATTCTCTTGCACGATATACATCCGGTATCCTTCCTGTAAAGCCGGGAAACGTTGGACAATTATAAGGCTCTAATGTATGAAGCTTCGACTTTGCCTTAATCGTTACATTGTTCGTATTATTTTTATAAGCTTCGTATGCTTGTGTCCACGACACATTTTTTGTTTCTATTGACTCATCAACAAACTCTCCATAGTTGCGGAAAGTCAGCCCTTTTTTTAAAACCTGGTCCCATATAAAACCTGAAGATGCAAAAGCCAAAGGGTCATCACCACGATAAGGATAACTGCGTATATGACCTCCAAAACTCTTTTCGAGATAATCGGTAACATATCCTTCATCGGTCCATTGATGCCCGTCCGCACTTAATACGCCATTACAATATGTATTATCAAGCAGCACAAAATTTTCAGCAAGCGCATGATGATTAGGTGTAACATTTCTACCAAACTGGCATAACGAACTATCGCCATTACCTTGCTTCAATCCACCAAAAACCTGGTCGTAAGTTTTATTCTCTTTAATGATATACAGCACATGTTTAAATACAGATTTTTCACCCGGCCTTGTTGGAACAGGAACTATCTTTTCTTTCACGTGTTCAAGTTTCATTGCCTGCGTTATTACAGGTAAACGCATATTAGTTGCTGCTTTCACTGTATAATCGTCAAGAACATTTTTTGAAGGAACAGGGATAAATGAAACAGAACCTGAATGATCGTTTGATTTATAACCTTTTGCTTGTGCGCTTAGTTGCCGTGTTCCTATACCTTTTGTATTTGCAACAAAAAGCTTACCTCCATCCTTACTTAAAGCTACTGCACCCGGGTACCAGCCAGTGGGAATTAAACCGGTTACTTTATCAGTTGTGAGGTTAATTACTGCAACAAGATTATTTCCGCCATTAGCTACATATAAGGTTTTACCATCTGCTGAAATGGTTAATGCATTGGGTGCACTTCCAAACGGCAACTCTGCCATTGGCTTTGGATCAATATCTTTAATTACCTCATCTGTTTGTGTGTTAATAACGGTGATGAGATCGCTGTTGGCATTGGCAACATATAGCTTTGAACCATCGGTATGAAGTGCCATTCCACATGGATGCAAATGAACCTTTATCTCTTTTATAACCTTACGAATATTTAAGTCAATCACCGATACAGTACCAGATGATGCAATACCTGTTTTGGCATCAACCATAACAGCAGTGCCTGCAGACATTGCAGTCTTATCACTTTTGCCAGGTAGCATTCCACCCCAGTTTGTAATGTAAGCCTTGTTACCGTAAACCACTACTTCATAAGGTGCAACGCCAACAGGTATATTCGTTTCAAACTTGCCTGTCTTCATGTTTACTATTCCAACAGAATTGCTGAGGTTAAGTGTTACATAAATAAGACCACGCTGTTCATCAATAGCGAAACCGCCTGGGTATTGACGACCATTTACAGCTCTTGAAGCTTTTTCGAGGATTTCATTTTGCGATGAATATTCGCCGTTAGGCAAAAACTTAGATGGGAGTAAAATGGTATCGCTCCATGCAAATGAACCATTCGCCTGCAACTTTGCAGAGCGCAGGTAACCCCTTGTATCCGTTGTCCAAACCCTTGCTCCATTATCACTCCAATGTATTCCGGTAAAAGTATTTCCACCTTCTGGAAGGTTGAGTGTTTGTTTTATGGCTTGATTTTGTGTGTTGAAAAAAACAATATCCTTTAGATTTTTTACTGCAAGAATTGTTTCATCGGGGTTTAGTGCAAGGTCTACCGGACGTCCGGGAAAAGTAACTGTGATACCTGCGGGATCAATGATTTGAGAGGTAGGTACGATATAGCTTTCGTTCTTCTGTTTACCAACCTGCGATTTTTTTTCAAATTTATCTTTTAGCTTTTTTTGGGAATATGAATTGATTGAACATAGAGAAAAAAATGTTATTAAAATTAACAGGAAGCCATAATGGTTCTTTCTGTTATACTTCTTAAAAATTGTATTCATATTATATAAAGTGTTATTAAAGGTTTTCTATCGAAATGTGAAGTTGCTACAATTTTAACGACTTTGCTTTTTCTCCATTCTATCTATTCCACGTATTGAAGTATGAATTTCTGTTGCAAAAGGTAGTGCTGGTAATCCTTCCTTATTTGCCAGGTTTGCTTCATTAATTCGCAACCATGCGTAACGAACTATTTCGGGTCTGTATACTTTTTCATTCCATATAATCACTTCATTCGAATCTATTCTTATTTCTGGTTTTACAAAAATTATAGAATCGCTTTCTGTTGTTCTATATCCTATTTCAAATCCTGCTGCAGTATCACCGTTTGTAGTATGAAGTGCCTGATCAAAAACTACTACAACTTTACTACCCTCTAAAAAAGCATTAATGCATTCGGGACCGGTATAAATCTTTTCTTTATATCCATAATCTTTTGCAAGAGCAATAAATGCAAGCCTGTCACCCACTTCTTTCTTTCTGGTAAAATGCTGGTCTTTCATATCACCCAAATCAACTGTTACCGCCATACCTGTGTTTAAAACATTTTTCGACACCTTGTATTGCGCATCTCTCAACTGTGCTGCTGCATCCATTTTGCTGTATGCAAAAGGAGCAATCTGAACAAAATAAAATGGAAGCTTTGGTTGGTTCCATTGCTCTCTCCAGCCATTGATCATGCTGCTGAAAAGATGATAATATTCATTCGCGTACGATACATTCGATTCACCCTGATACCACAGCACTCCTTTAATTTTATATGGTATAACAGGGTTAATCATTCCATTAAAAAGTACAGATGGTTCCCTCCATGGACGATTATAAGAGATAAGTGTTGCGGGCTCTTCAGGCTTTTTTAATTTAATGCTTTCGCCGGATTTCCTTGCGGCATTCCATTTATCTAAAGCTGCATGATAAGCAATAGAATCTTTCCCTACGGTTATATACATTTCCTTCCATCTTTTTACCGGCAGGTACAACACAGAATCACTTTTTAATGTAGAAGATGGAGTCCATGCTTCTGCAGGCGTGCCTCCCCATGCTGCATACACAATCCCTACAGGCACATTCAATTGCTGATGAATTTTTTTTGCAAAATAATAAGCTACAGCAGAAAAAGATGGTGCTGTTTCTGAAGATGTTTTTTCCCATGCTGAACCGGGCGCATCCTTAAACTCCTGCATTCCATATTGCCGTTTTACGCTGAAGTATCGTATGTTAGGATAATCAGCTTTTTGAATTTCTTCTTTTGCGTTATAACTTGACTTTAATGAGAATACCATATTAGACTGCCCCGAGCAAACCCACACTTCACCCACCAATACATCTTTCAATTCAATCACATTATTCCCTTTTATTTTAAGCAAGTAAGGGCCACCAGCAGATGGTGTTGGCATAATAATTTTCCAATTTCCGGATGCATCTGCCTTTGCGTTAAATGATTTTTCCATACGCCATGAAGGTGTGACCGTTATTTTCTCCCCCGCATCTGCCCATCCCCAAACAGTCACGTTGCTTTTTTGTTGCAACACCATTTTATCACTGAAGATAGCAGGCAGCTTAACATCGGCAAATACAGTTAAGGCACAAAGGATGTTTATGCTTAACAACACGAATCTATTTATCAAATTCACGCTTCTTATTTTTCTTATCATTCATGTTAAGTTTACTATTCAGGAGTAAGCATTATTAATACAACAGAACTTCTTTCTAATAAAACCGGGATCTTTAAGAAAGACTTGTAATCATATACCTGCCCGGACGTAACTGCCAGCGAAGTCTGTGAAGGGTTGATATAAAAATTATTGTTACGGGAATCTATTACATACATACTGCTCTTTATTTTTTTATCGCCGAAATGGCCCTTTGGGATATTCTTTATCAGTACATCAATTGTTTTATCGGCCAGCGCTGTGGTCCAGTTATAGTTCCATACCAACACTGCAATATCTTTACTATCTCCTTTAGAAGCCAGTACATGGGTTCCGAGACCTACACTGTTAATACCTTTTGATTCTGCCTTCACCCTGTTTTTAAGATCTGAAAATTTTTTTGATAACAATAAAGCATTACCATAAGGTGAGGCATAGCCATTCTGTACGTCAAGCAATTCTGATTTATACTCAATGCTGCCATGATGTATGAGCCAGTTCATCACCCTGTCAATCCCACCTTCGTATAAATAAAAAGCTTTGGTAAGCTGCCCGGCGGGTTGCATAGTTACAGTTTGTGCCAATGTAAGACCTGAAGGCAAAGACGATCCGCCAACCATTCCATACTCTGACAGAAAAACAGGAATAACAGGTAAGCTGTGCGACCGCATAGCACTATCAATCCTGCTGCGTGCAGTTAATAATTCAATAGGCCGGTTAGATTCACCATAACTATGAAAAGCAAAAAAATCAAGCTTCTTATTTGGATCAGTATCAGCCGCATAAGAAGTAAAAAACGTTTTAGCATAACTCAACATACCGGGCACATTGCTTGTAAAGCCACCATTGCTTAATAAGATACGGTCATAAGGAAGCCCCATCGCCTGATTTGCCAATCTAAGTATTTCATTTGCTTCATTCAACCCTTTGTAATAACTCTGGTAAACAGGATAATAGGTTGTCATAGTTTCCATACCAAAATCCGGTTCATTACTACACTGTATATATTTGATCTTTGGAAATTTTCTTTTGTAATACAGGATGGTTTCTCTAACAAAATTTTTATACGCATCCCCGGTTGGCATAATAAAAGAGCCTGAACTTTTGTGCCCGCTCAATACTATCAACAATGAATCACTGGTGGTTGAATAAAATGTAAGCGCATCTTCTACAGGTACATTACTTCCTGAATATTTATAATTATAATCAATGCTGCCATTATTATATACAAAAACCAATTGTATCCAAACCCTCGTCATTTTAGTATTTAATCCTTTTAGCCAATTGCGGGATGCTTCCCCGGGAATAGGACTGGTTGTGGACATTCCATTGTACTTTTCAATTTCCATGATTTTTCCTCCCGTTGTTGCAACATCTACTACCACCAAACTGTTATTCTCATCTTCCTGAGTTGGCTGATCAATTACAGGCGGAACAATAACACCATTATCAATGGTGGGGCTTTTTTTACAACCGGTGGCAGTAAACAGTATTAACAGGATTATCCCAACCAGTACATTTTTTATCATTACTTAAGTTTTTTTGTAAAAAATATTTATTAAAAAAGTTAATCGCGAAATAGTTCATAGCCCTGCTCCATTATAAGCCCCGATATTTGGTTTTACATTTCTATCCAGCTTATTTCCATAATAATCTCTGTTACCACTGTTTGAAATAATGTTGCCTGCATGCAATGCAGGAGAGCTGTTTTTAAGAAGGTATCCTGTTGTTGTGCCGGGTTCGATAAACTGCGGATCTTTCTGCAATGGATTTGTATCAGGGAAAACGTCTGGTGGCTGCACACCAAAATAAATATTATTGTTAAAAGAAATGTTTGTTGATGAGCCATAAAACCAGGAAGTGTTTTTTCCCTTAAAATAAAAAATATTGTTTTTAAAAAAAGCCCCATTGGGAAATACCTGCCACTTATTTAATTTAATAACCACTACATCATTGCATGTTTCATCTGCATAAAACACATTGTTGTAGCATTGCAATCCCTCTACCCTTCCGGAGAAATAAGCTCCCTGCCTTTTATTATTTTCAAAAATGTTGTAGCGTATAATGGTCCCGATATTAAAGTTTTTTGGATCGGCGCCAACACCGGGTCCACCGGTAGCAGTAACGCCGCCAAGCCCGTTGTTATGTAAATAGTTGTATTGTATGATTGTATTCTTCGTTCGGTAATCACTGTCTATTCCACGTGCATCTGTATCGCCTTCGTTATAGATTGTATTCTTTGCTTCGTTGTATTGATAAAGGGTATTATCAGTATTGAAATTAAATACAGCATTGCCGGAAATTATTTTTCCGCATGAATCAAACAAATTGTTCTCTATTAAAGCGCTTACAGCAACTCTTACAATCAAACCATTTCCTGCTATGTTTTTAAAGATGTTCCTTATAAAAATTACGTTTGTGTTAGGCGTCCAGTTGTCTGTTATTCCTTTGCCAATGCTATCGCCATACTTACTGTAAGCTGCCCTGTCATCCCAATCCGAACGAAAATTAAAACCCGTGCGGCTCAAGTTTTCGAAAGTGGAATTAGTTATTAAAACATCGTTGAAGTTGCTGCGCACTTTATTGCCTCTTGTATGAAATTGTACCCCTCCGTGAAAACGGCTTTGATCAGTTTTGCCTTCATCTTTTGCAATGTATGTGCTGTTTACATTGAACACTTTTATGTTATCGAAATGAAAATGGTTTAGTGTTACTGCATCTTCATTCACTATATATATTCCATTAAATAAATCATCAACCTTAATTATGCCTTTTCTAAAATTTGTTATCGAAAGATTTTTTATTTCGAGGTATTGTTTGTTATAAGAATAGATAGCTACTGAGTCTCCATTACCATCTATAATTGCAGGCTTGCTTCCACCATAAGTTGTATAAAGAATAGCTGCGCCTTTGTTTCCGCTTGAACTAATTGAAAGTATCCCGATAAAGCGCTGCTCTGATTTGAAGGCAATAACATCTCCCGGCTTAAATACCGTTACACTAATTTTTGCAAGTGTCTTCCAGGCGGATAACGGTGACCCCCCCCTATTTTTATCATTTCCATCTATAGCATCAACATAATAATTTCTGCCTGCCACAGACATAACAGCCAGGAGCAAAATTGTACATGTAAAAATATTTTTATAGCGTTGCAATTTCATTTTTGCCGTTGCTTTTTTTAAATGAAGAATCTGAAGCACAAAGGCTCTGAGTTTCGTTAAGGCTTCGTGTTTATTGTCTTCGTTTCTTCATGGTTCAATATTCTCAATCGAATTAATACTTTCTGCTAAAAGCTGTTTCAGAAATTACCAAACGCCAGTTGCCAATGTGTAATAATTGCTTATAATGAAGCAAACATCATGATAAAATTTCTTAAAGTACTTTATAATATTAAACTGAATACATCTTCCATAATAAGAAAAATATCGCACCTGTTCCTATGACAAAATCATTGCTTTACTAACCTCATCACCTGCCCGCCGCCTGCAGCTAATTTCAAGATAAGTATATCCTTACTGCTTACGGTTTTGGTTTGTTTGGTTAGGTGGTTAGGATTTTTCGCAGCATCCTCAGCGTCGGTATAAAGTTCGGCGGTATAATTGCCTGGTGGTAAAAAATTCAGTGAAGCTTTTATCGTTCTGGATTTACTGTTGTTTAAACTTCCCACATACCAATCCGCTCCCTTACGCCGGGCAACAGTAACATATTCGCCTACTACGGCATCAGGTACAATAGTTTCATCCCATGTGGTGGGCACTACTTTCAAAAACTCAAAACCAGGTTCACCTTCATAAGCCTGCGGATAATCGCAAAGCGAAGCCAGGTAGCTTTCCAATACCACGTACATAGCCAACATGTGACAACGGGTGCCCAGCATTTGCGGCCGAATAAATTTTGGCTTGAATTCAGATTCAGGCACCGCCCTGAAACCGCCCAGATGATAATCCGAAGCACCGGCAAGCAAGCGGGTAAATACTATATTAAGATCATGATCAGGGCTTACTCCTTCTTTAATCCATTTGTTTCGTTCATAATTCCATGTACCTTCCCGGGTAAATTCATTGGGGTAGGTACGGTGCAGCCCGGTAGGTTTATAGGCTCCATGAAACTGTATGTACAGCTTATGTTCAGCAGCCTTTTGTAACATTTCTTCCTGTATTTTTACCATTTCCTGGTCGGTACGGTCCAAATAATCTATCATCATTCCATTGATGCCCCATTTTTCAAACAGTGCAAAAGTTTCTTCCAGCTTCGGATATATTGCTTCCCAGTGTACCCACACATGAATTCCTACTCCTTTTTGTTTGGCATAATCGCTGATCCGCTTCATATCCAGTCCCGGCTTTTGCCTTGCAGCATTCGCATTAGGACCCGGATAACCATAGTTAACACCATCGTCAAAATACCAGGGAATTTCTCCATACCCGATCACCGCATGGTATTGTATATTATTGCGTGCAGCAAAGTCAATATAATATTTATTAAAATCGAAGTTGATACCAGGCGTAATAGTAGTGTCGGGTATAATATCGCCGTTCCACCAGTGAAAAGTTGTTTTGCCGGGTTTAATCCATGACAGGTCTTTGATATTGGAAGGTTCATTTAGACTGGTTATAATATTTGACTCAATCAGAGCGCCTGCCCGGTCGCTGATCATCATTACCCGCCAGGGACTGCGGTGCGGCAGTGTAGCTTTTACTTTTATTTCAGTTTGCCCAGGCAACGGAGAAAGCTGGCTTTTGAGTTTACCATTATATTTTGTCAGATACATGCCGGCATAATCCCTCAAATTAGCTTCGGTGATGGCCATATATGTTTTTCCCGGAAACTCAAACAGCGCCGGCATATCCATGAGTCTATCTTCTTTAACCTGGCTAAGCGGCAATATGTTGTACAAGCCTTCATGGTTGTTGGTATATTCTTTATTGCCCCAAAAAAGGGTGTAAACGGTCGGGTCTCCGGCTATATTAAAGGTGCTGTTTTCATCAAGCAATGTATACGACGACCAGTTGGTTTGTTTGGGAAATTCATACCGGAAAGCAAGCCCATCATTAAAAGCTCTTACTACCAGATTGATTTGCCTTTTTGCCCTGCTCTGTTCTATTAAGGGAATAATAACTTCCTTATGTTGATCCCTTACTGTTTTTGTTTTACCTACTACCAGGTCGTACGTTTCATCAACCTGGCTAAAGCGGGGTTTTAGCATATTCAGGTTTGTACCAAAATTGCCATTTTCCTTAAAAGATAGGCTTAGTTCCGAATCTTCAATCAGAGTTTTTGATTTATATACTACGCGGAAAACCGGCGCTTTTTCTGTGAGTTTAAATAAAAAAACAACATTACCATCAGGTGATTTTAACTGAATTTCTTTTTGTGCAAAAACAGGAAATGATACGATCAGCAAAAAGAATATCCAGATGTTTTTAGATAAATTCATATAATTTATCTGTGATGGCACCTGTAAAAGAATACCTGCAGATGAAGCATATCCAATCTTATTAATAAATTTTTTTCCTGAGCTTTTCATGTTTATTATTTAATGAATTATTAAAAATTGTTGATGCATAAAAACTTTAAAGGCTATATGCAAAGAAAAGTAAACAATCATTTGTTTTTACAAGTAGTCATGGCTAATAGCAGCGTTTAGACTATAACCCCAAACCCTGCCCGCCCTAAACAGGCATAAATTCCGGGTTAGTGAAATGTTCAACATACCACATTTAATTCCTCCTGCTAAAAACAGTTTCAAGAATCACCAAACGCCTGTCTCCGGTATAAGTAATATTTACATTGCTGTTGTTTACAGGTGTTTCAATTGACATTCTATCGCCTGCATTTATTGTCTTGCTGACTTCAGCCAAATCGTTCACTTTTATTTTAATCACTAACGGTTCGTTTCCCGGATTCCAAACAATTGAAGTAGCAATATTTTGTCCTTCAGGAATTTTACACCAGAACTTACCAATGCCTTCTGTGGTGCCTTTTTCGGGCAATGGCTGTCCGCCAAAACTTTGCGCATACGGACCGAAAGGACGTCTTCCGTTTGCCACATATTGAATACCCGGACGTGTATTAAAACCTGACCTGTTGCCACCCGCAAGCTGGTAACCTTCCTTAGTAACAACAATGCCTTTACCCAAATAATTTTTAGGTACACGTGGAGTTGAATTTACAAGAAGACCGCTATACAAATCTGTTACAACACCTTTCTCTGTTTCGTATTCTCCCCAAACAATAGGGCTTGTAATCAATTGGTAACGCTCATGGCCGGTTGTGGTGCCTGTATAATTTATAAGGTTTAGTAAGAGCCTTGCGGCTACAGGATCAATGGTTGTTCTATTTGCTATATCAAGGCCGCAAAGCGTAATGCTGCCACTGCCTTGAAATTGTTCTGCCAATGCTATTGCCTGCAAGCCCGAACTATAATTTGCAAGAATGGCTGTGCTTGCAATATCATCTTTGTTTTGCAGGGTAAAGCCATCTGTAACAGGCTTAATAGCAGGGTATCCTTTTTTAGTTTCATCCCAATTAGTGTAGTCACTCCATATTCTTAAGTTCTCTCTTGTAATGCCTGCAAATACAGGATGATCCGGTCTTTCAGCATTTATGTAATATCCGTTTCGTGGCGATTTAGATGTAACCGGATAAACAGGATCATCAATGTCAATATTATTATTGGTTAAAGGATTTACCAGGATTAAATTTATATTTTGCAGGTGTGCACTATCCTGCCGAAGACATAAAACTCTTCCGCCTAAAGCAATAAAATTTTTAATGCCTGCTGCATTATCAGCAACAACTTTATCTGCAGCATTTTCTCCTATAATCAAAAAACTGTTGGAAGGAATATTATTAAACGATGAAACACTGGTAAACTTCACCCTAAGATCATTAAGTAATTTTGATGTTGCTCCTTGCTTATCATATAACAAAAAGGCAGCAGAATTTGCAGGTGCTTCGGAAGCGAAATATTTATCAGCTATAAACAGTTTATAAAAGTTTTGAGAAACGATTTCACCGTTACGGATAATCTTTCCAATTAAGTCATACCTGCCGGTAATAAGATTCGCTGGTAATTTAATTTCCAGTTTTTTCTTAGCTGCTGCATAATAAGGAACGGTAGCAAGTGTTGTACTGTCAGCATAAACAACCGTATGTGCTTTGTCCCTTAGTTCATAAATTAATTTGGCATTCGTAAGATCATTGAAACCATTATCGTCATTAACGATGTGCGCTATAGGTTTAATAACAGAGCCGGCATAAACATTAGGCGTCCAGCATTCCCAACTTAATAGAATAGGTTGATAAGAAACCTTCACCTGGTTTGTAACGGGCTTTGGTTTCATGTCGTCAAACTTTGTAATAGTATTCCAATTATAAAAAAGAATGGTGAAAGGAAATACACCACTCAAATCAGGATTAACTGATCGTAATTGCCTGAAGGTTTCTGTTGCCTGCCTGAAGGTAAAGCTTTGATGATAATCTGCTAACTGCGCCTGCAGATCCTGTCGCTCGTGCCCTGTCCATGCCAATTGCGAACTTGGGTTTTTATGTTGGGGTGTAAGGTTATACCTGCCATCAGGACCGGTATAATTTCCAACACATTCAGTAAATGTTAATGGTTGATGTTTACTTGGATAAGGATTTATCTCCGCTTCATCACGAATATGTAAGAACGTAAAAGGTGAGCTATAATACCATCCCCAATACCGGTGTATGTCTGTTATATCTCCTGTTTTTCCATAGCCATAACCTGCATTAGCTATATACACTCTTGTCTCATCCCACTTCTTTAATTTGTTATAAGAGTAATCCAAAAACTTCTCCCAAAGCTCTGCACGCTTACCGGCAAAAGGTGTTTCATTCGTCATAGCATATACCATTAAGCTCGGATGATGTGCTATAGAACCGAGCTTTTCATTTTCATACCATGCTACTCCCCTATCATAATCGTCTGGAAAACCACCATCTGTTTCATCACCAACCTTAGCTTGTGCATCTACTTTCTCACCTCCTGCAACACTGCCGCTATAGTTACCCCCAAATACCATCATACCGAGTTCATCGCACACGTCGTACCATTCCTCTGCATCAGGTATTCGAATAATATTTACGTTGATGCTCTTCATAAACTTCACATAATCCAATGCAAACTCACGGCTTGTCTCCAGCTTTGTTGGAATACCCCTGCCGGGAGGATTAATGGCAATTCCACGTAAAAAAATGGGTCTGCCATTTAGAAAGAGATTACCGCCTCTGCGCTCAAAACTTCTAAAGCCTACCCGTTCTTTTAAAGAATTTTTTAGTGATCCTTTGCTAAATTGCTGTAATGTTAGTTCATATAAAAAAGGATTATTAGGTGCCCACAGTGTTGGCTTCAAATTCTTAATGGTAAATGCAAGATGTTTGCCGCCTTCATTAATAGCAGGGGTTGGAGTAACACTCCCTTGCCACAAAATTTTACCATCACCCTGCGATTTAACGATTGCTTTAAAAGTATTTGAAGGCGATAGCACAAAAGTTTTATTCACCACCACCCTCACATAATTCACTCCCATAAAGGGCGTTATAGCGGCGGCTTTCATCGTTACAGTTTCATCATCCTGCGCATTAGATGTAATAATGGAGGATAAGAATATGAATGTAAGGACAAGTAGTTTTTTCATGTGTTGTACTTTTATTTTGAACCAGCAGAATTCCTACTATAAAGCTTTTGTTTTGTTGCATTTTTGCACGTTTTATCCTTATGGGCAATTGCGAGGAACGAAGCAACCTGCTCTTTCTTTTTAAGCATGCTAATAATCAGTTAGCACATTGCTTCATCGTACGTCCTCCCACTGATCTACTAATTTAATATCATCATTTGCTTCATCCATTGTTCGGCAAGTATTGGCCACACTTCTGCTGCCGGGTTACCCTTTCGTAAACCATATCCATGTCCACCTTTGGGATACACATGCAATTCCATCGGAACTTTGGCATCGTGGAGTGCATAAGCAAAACTTAAAGGCAACCCAACTGCATCATCATTAGCAACAAACAAAAACATCGGCGGTGTATTTTTATCAACTGCCAATTCAGGAAGTAACTTATGATCAGCACCTGAAGCCAGCGAGCCTGGATAAATCAATAAAGCAAAATCTGGCCGGCATGAAAATGAGTCGATTTTATCAATGCGTGGATAAGTAACCTTATCAAAAGAAGTACCTGCACGTGCGGCAAGGTTGCCTCCTGCAGAAAATCCGGTAACACCTATTTTATTTACATTGATCTTCCACTTTGCCGCATTGCTTCTTATCAAACGAATAGCTCTTTGTATATCCTGCAATGCACCAGCTTGCTTGAGCGGGACGCGGTATTGCAGTACAAAAGCAGTAATACCTTTTTGATTAAGCCATGCAGCTACTTCTTCCCCTTCAATATTAATTGCCAAATATTTATTACCGCCACCGGGACATACAATCATTGCAACATCCGTTTTTTGTTTGCCCTGCGGAGTGTAAACTGTTATAACAGGATCAGTAATATCTGTTATCCGAACAACACCTCTGCTTGTATCAGGGTATAATCGTGCAGGATGTTTCATGCTATCTTCTCCCGGCACTTGACCCGGCCATAAATGAATGACTTCATTGTTTTGCGCAAAACAACTTATGGTAATTAAAATCAACATTACCAATATTCCCGTGTGTTTCATAAGCATGCGAACTATCATGTTTACTTAAAGTTTTGGTGTTATGTATTGCTGTCTTTATTACATTAAATCCTCTTTTGAAATTTCTTTGAATCCGCTAATACGATAAGATCCCGCTTTTGTTTGTTCTAATAAAAGTAAGATATTCAAGTAAGGGACGAATTGCAACTTCCGGCAAAACTTCCGGTTTAATTCATGATATATAATTTGCTTAAAGTTTATCTATTAATACTTCTGACCCGAAACCATAACCTTGTTAAAAGGTATTGTTCCATATACAATATTCACTAAAGGCTTTCCCCGTTTAAGGCTTACCGTTCCGAATCCTGTTTCTGTAGAAATAAAGCTGGTAAAGTCTCCGACTTTCGAATCTATAAATAAAGTTTTATCTACTGCGTCGTAACGCACTCCCGTAAGCCCTTCCAAACAACCATAGCTTGACATTGCCCTGGCATACCAGTGCCCACATTCATATTCATTATAGGGATTTCGGATGCGACCATCATACCGGTTACGGCACGTACGTACAATTTCAAGGCCTTCTTCAACTTGTCCCATCAGCATAAGATGCGAAGCCACCTGGTATTCAATCCCTGTCCATACTTCATCACTGTAAACAAAAGGCAGGGATAATTTTCCGCCTTTGGGCCACGAGCATAAAAGCAATCCTCCTTCATTGCCCAATGCATACCCCGGACGTTGAGGATTGGCATGGTCACTCAGGTCTTTCTTTAAATTATATTTATGAACGGCCAATAAATGGCTTTTAGTTTTTAGTGGATCTACAGGGTCTTCAAGTCCGCACATTCTGGCTATCCATCCTCCTAAAATTCCATCAGAAAGGCAGCCTTTACCATATTGGTATTTTGGTCCTTCCTTTTTTAATACTTCCAGCGCTTCCTCTGTGTATTTTGTACTAAAAGATTGCTCTTTCACGGGGTCAGCAGCATTTAAACCGGTCCATTGAATTTTTTGTATAAAATACTCGCCGTCATACAAATCATTTTCTATAAACTTTTTCCCTTTGGCATATAGCTCCTGATACCGGGAAACATCTTTCTTTAAGAATTTACCCATCTCAGAAATAGCGCTCAATGCTCCGAGGTAAAAACTGGTACACATACCATCAGGTCCCCAGAACTCAATATCGTAGGTATTATGATGCGGTTCTTCGAGTATCCCTTTACCTTTGGGGTCCCATGTATGAACACAGTAATCCATACTGCTTTTTACCATAGGATACATCTTTTTCAGCCAATCATTATCGCCACTTATTCGCCATTCGCGATAAACCTTCATAATGCCGCCAAGCTGTCCGTCTGCTGCTGAATGAAAATCATGTTTCACAGGACTGACCGGCATATTGGCTCTGAAACCCTGATGCCCTGCTGCACTCTGGTTTTCACAAAACTCAGTATGGCGAAGGCTTCTTTCTAATGAGGGGAAAAGATGCGGCAAAGCCTGGGCGTAATTCCATACATGTGTACAGGAGCCGTGGCAACAGCCTGCATCATCGTTACAACCTTCCCAGTTCCATAAACGTCCGTCATACTGCCTCATTACTGTAGGCGACTTAAGAATAGTAAGGTTGGCAGCAACAGCTTCAATTACCTCCGGAGGAAGTGTACTGGAATAAAAAGCATCCCTGAAAAGTCCTGATTTTTTTTGTAGGTCGTTGTAGTTATCTTTCCAATAACGAGCCACTTCATGAATGTCTTTAAACTTACTGCTATACCACGGCTTATAATTAGATGAATTAAAGTTCGATTTATTTTCTATGCCAATTGCTGACGGCGTACTGCAACAACCCGTCCCGCAACTTCCTTTATCATCTTTCACTTTTTCACCAATATGCAAATCAGTATTAGGGACGTACCAGGACATCATCACACGAATTGTTTTTTCCTCACGGGGGTTAAGCTTAAACGGCACAAATAAAGAGGCACCGGGTGCATCAGATTCAACAGGCTCGCGGGTCGTTACATTGCCTTCTTTAATGGTATTCCAGATCATCGTGAGAGGATCCCACCAGCCGCCGCGAAACCAACAATGATCAACTACAGTATCTGCGTTATCCGTAAAAATGGTAAAATCACCCTGAAAATCTGGTCGTTCTTCTGTTCCTTCCTGCGAAAGAATAAAGCCATTATTTATCTTTCTGATTTTTGACTGACCTGATGTTCTTTTAGCAGTTTGTTTAACATCCCTTACAATAAAATTTCGTGAATTATAGGAAAATACGGCATCAACTGTGTTACGCCCTTTATTCACAAATGTGTATTCCAAAGCGCCTACGGGAAGACTGGAATTATCTGCGTCGGTTGGAATAAACGGGCTCCAGGCTGTTATCCTTACAGTAAGAGGCAGATCTTCATCTTTAAGATTGATATAGCTAAATGGGAAACGCGTTATAAACTCAACATTACTGAACCGTGGTAAGCCAAATGCCGTACCTGCTGCTCCATTGCCGGTACCACGCTGCCCAAACATTTTCCATTCGGGAACGGGGCCTTCAATTACTTTGGCAATAGTTGTTTCTCCTTTAACTGCAATTGCAGCAAACATACTTGGTTCATGAAAGATTTCCGGTTTGTGACGTATAGACATGTGTGATATAGCACCTGTTCCTTCAAGACAGAACATTCCTGCACCCATACCTCCAATAGGAAAAGCAACCCTTTTCAGATACTCGCCGGTATAGGTTTCATTGTATGCCCGCTTTTTACCTTGCTCCTGCCTCTTGTCTTTTTGTTGAGGCGGGTTGAGGTTTAAATTCTGCTTCGAAGAAGGGCTAACAGCATCAGCCAACAAAGCACCTGGCATAGCGGTAACGCCGAAACTGCTTATCGTTATTTTTTTTAAGAATGACCGGCGATTGTTTTTTTGTTTCATGATTATTCACATTAATAAGTTGCAAGCAACAATTTAATTTTGGTTCTATGACTCTTTGTATGGGTAAAATTGCCAAGACCTTCAGGTCTTGGCTTGTATGAAAAATTTAAGTATTGGCTTTAGCCGTAACTTATTCCAAATGAGGTGCATCATATTCTCAAGCAAAAGTCTTCTTCTTGGGGGGTGTCCTTGGTCGCTTAATAAATGTGTCAATACTTTTGTGTATGGCATATTGCGTTAGTTTTTTGGCTAAAGCCAGTTATCTATTATTCTTTATCCACGACCTGAAGGTTAATGTCTTTTAGTTAAGAACTTAAATCGTTGAAACGATTTTTATTTCGAAAGCTTCTTTCATAGCCCACGGTTTAAACCGTGGGCTATAGGTTATTTTTTACGATTAAACGGCTTCAGCCGTTTCTTAACTAAATGACATTGATCTGAAGGTCGTGGCAATTTCAGCTTAATCATAATTACTCATATCATTCGTTATAGAACCTTAATTTTTAAATCAGACCCTACCTTCAGCAAGGATAATAGAAAAAGACCTCCTGGATTTGTATGTTTATTGACAATAACAAATTAGCACGGTATTTATTCAGTCGCACTACTCATTGAACAACTTACCAATAAACAATTTAATAACCCGGGTTTTGCCTCATTGGCGAAGTTAAATTTGCATCAATTACACTTTGTGGTATTGGTAGCAACGTATCCCTCAATGCTATGTTGGGTGCTGATATCTTATTATATAATTTTACTCTTTCTACCAATTTACCGGTACGTACTAATGCATACCTTCTGTCTTCTTCAGAAAATAATTCTCTTGATCTTTCATCTAATATCAAGTCGAGTGTTACCTGTGCAGGAGTTACAAGGGTAGCTTTTGCCCGTGTGCGTAATATATTAATAGCATCCGCTGCACTTTGCAAATTGCCTAACCGGAATTCGGCTTCTGCCAGAACCAGATAAGATTCAGCCGTACGTAACAAAAACTGGTCGTTAAACTGCGGATCTATCAATACGTCAATCGGGCTTGTATAATCCCACTTTCGGGTACTTGGCCAGTTAGGATTTGACAATTTCTCGTTGGCTGCATTATCAAGAAAAAGCGTATCACCTAATTTGTATGCAGCCCCTGTTCTTGGATTGGTGCCGGTAGGAATAACTGTAGCATCACGCAGAAGGTAATAATAGCGCCATGAGAAAGCAGAACCTCTTTCATCATTTGGAGCATATAAGCTTAAAGCAAACCTTGTTGGGGCAAGCCGGCCAATTCCACGCCCCCCATTTTCCGCCGAAATCTGGACAGGATTTTTTCCTCCTACAATCCAGCTATAATACCTGTTAACCCACATCCTGCGCATGATATTATTCGCTTCTCCACCAACTACTAATTGTTCATTTTGAATTACCCATAATGCTTCGGTGTTTCCCTGGCTTCTCTTAGAATTACCCTCCAAAAACATATCGGCGAAAGCTGTACCGGGATTATTTCTATTAACTCCGTAACGTGCTGTTACCAATTTATAATTTGGATTGGATATTACTTTTGTTGCTTCAGCTTTAGCTTTATCGTATTGGCCCATAGCCAGATAAAGTTCGGCCAGGTAATGTTGCGCAGCACCTTTAACCAGCCTTATATCACTTGTTGAAACATCGGGCAAATTTTGCGAAGCAAACAACAGGTCTTCTTCCATTGCCTTCCTTACTTCAGCAACAGGTGTTCTTTGCCAATCGGTTTTAATGTTTGTTCCGCTTGATTCTTCCAGCGTTAAAGGAACATCCCCCCATAAATAGGTGAGATGGCGATAGCACCATGCCCTTATGCATCTTGCTTCGGCAAGAATGCGATTCTTGTCTGCTTCAGTCCAGTTAATATCAGGCCTTTCTGAACGGACTATAATGGTATTTGCAGCATTAATTGTTTCGTACAGCCATGTAAACACAAAATTATAATGTGCCACAGATGGGTTATTAAAAGTTCCGTACAGGTTAAAAACATCCGGTAATGCATCACGCCAGTTACCGTAGGCATTATCAACCCCAATAACTGTCTGCATATTCATGATATTGTTCACAGTAGTGGAGGTGTATCCCGTTGCGAAGGGGTTAGAACCTGAAGGCTCTCCTGAACGGTACCTCCGAACTTCATCATGTAAACCATTCAGTGCAAATTCAAACCCATCTTTATTTTGAAATAACAGATCGGCTGTCAATACGCTGGGGGAATCTTCTTTTAACCTGTCCTTACTACATGCTGCACACAACAGCGTAATAAATAAAGCCAGTATTATTTTATTAAAGATCTTCATAATTATTTTTTTAAGAATTATAAGCTGAGGTTAAGTCCTATTACATATTCTTTTTCAAGGGGGATTTCTGTTTGTGTTGTAAATTCAGGATCAAGGCCAGTCCATTTAGTAAAAGTAAAAGGGTTTCTTGTTTCGAGAAATATCTTCAACCTGCTGAATTTAGTTTTCTCCAGTAATCTTCCTGTAAAATTGTAAGACAATAAAATATCCTTTACCCTTACAAAGCTGCTGTTTTGAACAATGGATACCGGCAGGCCTTTAGAAACTCCTATTGCATTTGCAGGAAAATCGTTGGATGGATTAGTAGGCGTCCACCAGTTTTTAAATATGGTAGTATGCCTGACCCCTGCGTCAACTGCATCCGACATTAAACTATTCGGATCGCGCCTGCCCTGTATTCCATGCACGAAAATGTATAAATTCAGGTTCTTATAGGTGAAGGTATTACCCATTCCCCATGTAAAATCAGGCTGGCCTGTTGAAATAATGGTTCTATCGTATTGATTAATAATTCCATCCCCATTTATATCACGAATTTTAGTAAAGCCCGGGCTAACCTTACCCTGTGGTGTATTTAATGTATCATCTGTTAATTGATAAACACCGTTAAATACATACCCGAAGTCGGAGCCTATAGGATAGCCAATAAAATAACGGCTTGCAGTATCATCTTTTCCATCACCATATACATCTGCCCATTTATTTCTGTTAATGGTGAAATTTGCATTTGTTGACCAGGTAAAATCTTTTGTTCTGATGTTTATGCTGTTTAAACCAAGCTCAAATCCGTGGTTACTTGTTTTGCCTATGTTTTGTGTAACCGTTGGTATTCCCTGTACAGGAGATATTTTCCTTGTTAATAAAAGATCACGGGTTTTTGTATCGTAAAGATCTATAGTGCCTGATAACCGGTTATTCCATATGGCAAAATCGATCCCGATATTTCCCTGGGTAGAGGTTTCCCATCTTAAATCAGGATTACCAAGGCTTGTAGGAATATAGCCGGCGGCAGTTTGATTGCCCTCTACATAAGAACGGGTAGATAATTTTGCAAGCGTTTCATAAGGACCTACCGCCTGGTTTCCAACACTGCCGTAAGAAAGCCTTAATTTAAGATTGTTGATAACCTTGCTTTTAGAAAAGAAACTTTCATTTGTTATATTCCAGCCAACAGCTACAATAGGGAAAAAGCCAAACTTATGATTTTCCCCAAATCCTGAATAACCATCTCTCCGTGCTGTTAAGGTGAGCAAATACCTGCTATCATAATTATAATTCAATCGTGCCATCTGCCCGATAAGTGTTTCTTTTTGGTATGATGTTCTCGGATTTTTAAATAAAGCTACATTGGCCTGGTAAAAAGTAAGTACATCACTGGGGAAGCCTTCGGCAGATAATGTATTAGAAACTGTATTACGATATTCATAACTATACAAACCGGTAAGATCAATATTATGTTTATTAAATGAACGATTGTAATACATGATATTTTCAAGAGTAACGTTTCTAACAATACTGTTTGTTTGAGAAAGACTGCCATTATTTTGTGAGCCTGTTCTTGTATTTCTTCCATAATACGTATTTATTGTTCTGCCCTGGTAATCCATGCCGGTATTAAGTCTGTAACTTAATCCTTTAACGAAAGGAATTTTAACCTGAAGGTAATTTGTAGTAAACACTTTGTATGTGTTATCGCGGCTGCTTGCTAATGTTGGTGCCAAAGGGTTAGCAAAGAATCTATCTTCGGGCCAGGGGTAAATTGTTGGATTACCTAAAGAGTCAAAAGGTGTTGTAAGCGGGTTAAATCTATAAGCGCCATAATCACCCGCAAATGTTGCAGGCAATCCACTTCTATCATTATACGATAATTGAGTATTGGTTCCGTAAGTTAACCAGGAGGTTATAGTAGCTTCTAAATTTATCCGGGAGGAGAATCTTTGATAATGATCGTTTACAGCAACTCCTTTCACATCCAGGGCACTTAATGAACCGTAATATTTAATATTGCTGCTACCCCCGCGAATACTTAAAGTATGTTGAGATCGCATTCCTTTACGGGTTGCGAGGTCGAGCCAGTTAGTGAAATTTTTTGAATTGTAAATAGCCCTTTCAGAAAGTGTAACAGCCCCAATACCTTCGCGTGTCACTTTGAAATTATAGAAGTCCTCACCCAGCAAAACCGGTGGCAGGTTGGCAATTTCCTGTATGCCTGTAAAACCATCGTAAGATATAACAGGCTTTCCACTGGTTCCTCTCTTTGTAGTAAGTAAAATAACCCCATTAGCAGCACGTGAACCATATATTGCGGATGCGGAAGCGTCTTTCAATATTTCTATAGAAGCAATATCAGACGGGTTAATATCCGAAAAACTACCATTGTAAGGAATACCATCTAATATAATAATTGGATTTCTGCTTGCAAGTACAGATTTTCTGCCCCTGATAAGAATACTCACCGAATTACCTTCCGCTCCACCTCCGTTTGTATTAACTGAAACTCCCGGAACCGCCCCTTCCAATGCCTGGGCAAAATTTGAATTGGGAAGGTTTTGCAACCGCTGGCTATCAATGGAAACTACAGATCCGGTAATATCTTTTCTCTTTTGTGTACCATAACCCACTACCACTACATCTGTTAGTGCAGCGTCCCCTTTCTGTAAAGTAACATTTATAACAGATTGGTTTTTTATATCAATATCACCGGATTGATAACCTACATAGGTTACTGTTAATGTCCTGGCATTTGGTACCGGCACCTCAATAGTGAATGCGCCGTTAGCATCGCTAACTGCAGACCTTGTGGTTCCTTTAATTGTAATAGTGGCGCCGGTTAGCGGGGCGCCATCCTGGCCTGTTACTGTTCCTGAAATTCTACGTGACTGAGAAAAAACAGGAACAAAAGAAAGGCAGATAACTGCAAGGAGTAATAAATTTTTCATAAGCAAGTAGTTCGTTTTGTAATCGTTTAATTCTTTACGCTGTTGAATTGGTAAAAAGATACTTCAATTTTATATTGTAACTGTATTTATTTATGAAATTGTTGTAGCAGAATATAGCAGGCATGTTTATCATTTATTTCCAGAAATATTTATCCGATATGTAAAGTTTATCTTCTTCCAAAATTAATATTATTAAGAACCATTCTTTTGCTAAAATACCTAATTGGGGTTTTTGAGGTAATTGAAATAATTAAGAAGTATTTACAATTTATTGGTTGGAAGAGGAGTAGATAAGGCGGTTTACTATCTTCATTTTTATTTACATATCTTCTACTTAACCCTTAATTAGAATTAATAACTTGCTAAAAGCGAATGGAGAAATGCTGTTGCACTTTTTGTTCGTTACGAAAAAACACAATACCTATAAAAAAAAGATCAATGGTAAGTGTTACTGATGAATGTTGCTTAATGTACTCCCATGCTTGTTCCATTTCCTCACTCCAGTGTATATCATCGAAAATAAATATGGATTGCTTATTCGCTTTTTCAAGCAACTTTTCAAAGTATTGAATAGTTGGTTGTTTACGATGATTGCCATCTACAAAAGCAAGGTCAATAGTTTCTATACGCTCTAATTGATTTGGCAGTGTTTCATCAAAGTTTCCTTCTATAAGTTCAATATTAGTAAGTTCTAAATCGATAAAATTTTCTCTTGCAATATTTGCAACCTGGTTTGCTCCTTCAAAAGTATAAACTTTGCCTAACGCGTTTCCCGAAGCTAAATAAGATGTGGTAATACCTAACGATGTTCCAAGTTCAACGATAGTATTAAGGTGATAGAAATCAACCATACGAAACATAAGCTGACCAAATTTTTTTGGCTTTACGGCACTTCGTGCAATATTCTTCACTTTTCTTTCATTGCTTTTTGAAACGGTTGATCCTGCTCCAAAGTCCTCGATGGTTAGAACTCTTTTGTCAAGCAAGAGATCGTTTCTCAAATCTTCAATTTTATCATAAGCATAAAAATTACGTTTGTCATTCATCACTTTTGTTATGAATTCAAAAACAAAAGGAGAATGAACCCCATGCCCTTTTCCGTTAGATGCTGTAAAATAATATTGAAAGTATTTAAGGGCAAGTTGTGAGGGAGAATACATTTTTTTAAGTATGAAGTACGAGATATGAAGTACGAAGTAAAAAAATACAGGCAATGATTTCTTGATCTCGACCTGCTAACCTATTACCCCCAATTGACTTAATGACCTTTTGACCTATTGACTTTCTTACTTCCTCTCCCACACTTCTATCGAAAAATCATATTGATGTTTCTCATCAGCATAGCAATCTCTCTTTGATACCTGTTTCCATTTTGTTTCATCAATTTGAGGAAAGAATACATCTCCTTCTAAAACTGTATGTACTCTCGTCATGTAGATGCGGTTTGCATCATCTATAACCTCTTTAAAAATCTCTCCTCCACCAATTACAAAAAACTCTTTACAATCCGTTTCTTCTGCTACAGAAAGCGCCTCATCAAAAGAGTTGACAACTGCTGCATCTTTGGGTTTTAAATTTTCATGCCTTGTAATGATAATATTTTTTCTTCCCGGTAAAGCTTTACCCTGCATTGCTTCAAATGTTTTTCGCCCCATAATTACAGGCATTCCCCAGGTAGTGTTTTTAAAAAATTTCATATCCGTTGGCAAGTGCCAGGGTAACTGGTTATTATTACCAATAACGTTATTAGAAGATGCAGCAACAATCAGTGATACAATCATGCCCGTAACCCCTAAAGGGAGATTTTTTTATGTGATAAATTACTTTTACTCTACTCAATAACCTAATGCCGAACAATTACTTAATGACCTAATAACTTAATGACCTAATAACTTAATGACCTAATAACTTAATGACCTAATGACTTAATGACCTAATGACTTGATGACCTAATGACTTTCCTCATACCGCCACCGACGCTTTTATAGCAGGATGGAATTGATAATTTTCAAGCGTAAAGTCATTAAAATTAAAACTAAAAATATCTTTTACTTCGGGGTTAATTTTCATAACAGGTAAAGAAAATGGTTTACGGCTTAGCTGCAGCCTTGTTTGTTCAATGTGATTGTTGTATAAATGCACATCCCCAAGGGTGTGAACGAAATCGCCGTACTCCAAATCACAAACCTGTGCAATCATCATTGTAAGCAAGGCATAAGAAGCAATGTTGAAGGGAACCCCTAAAAACGCATCTGCACTTCTTTGATAAAGCTGACACGAAAGGCTTCTTTTTCCTCCCCCTTCGGGGGAGTTAGAGGGGGCGGTATAAAACTGAAACAACGAATGACAAGGCATCAGCGCCATTTGCGAAAGCTCCCCAACATTCCATGCACTTACAATCATTCTGCGACTATCAGGGTTTGTTTTAATTTGTTTTATAACATCCCCTACCTGGTCTGTTACTTTGCCATCTGCACCTTGCCAGCTTCGCCATTGTTTTCCATACACGGGGCCAAGGTTGCCATTCTCATCAGCCCATTCATTCCAGATACTTACGCCGTTATTATTAAGGTATTTTATGTTGGTATCACCATCAAGAAACCACAGCAATTCGTAAATAATACTTTTGAGATGAACCTTTTTTGTAGTAACCAAAGGAAAGCCCTTGCCAAGATCAAACCTCATCTGATACCCAAAGCAACTAATGGTACCCGTACCGGTTCTATCGGCTTTGGGTACGCCATTATCTAATATATGCTGGAGAAGTTGATGGTATTGTTGCATCGCAGATTACTATCGCGGATTTCGCGGATTAAATTATGATTTTAATATCGCTAATCAATGAATTGATTTATGATTTTATATCGCGGTTTCCAGGGATTATTTATGATTTGGGGATAAGCAGAAACGAAGCATACTACTTCGCTCCCCGCCTTGCCAATTCCTTTTTTATTAGTTCGTATTCTCTATTTGTTTGCCCCCCTACGCTTGAATTCTCTTCGGCACGACGCATCAGATATGGTATTACATCTTTTAACGGGCCAAAGGGCAAATACTTACTAACCGAAAAACCTTCTTTAGCAAGGTTGAAAGTAATATTATCGCTCATACCATACAGTTGAGAAAAATGCATGTGCGGATGATTATGTGGTATTCCTTTTTTCTCCATCAGCTCAACTGCAAACAAATTACTCTCTTCGTTATGAGAGGCAACTATGCAGGAAATAGCTTCAATCCTGCTAAGACAAAATTCAACAGCAGCATCAAAATCTTTATCCGTCATATCTTTATTTGCATGTATAGGCGATTGAACTCCTTTTGAAGCAGCCCTCGCTCTTTCTTTTTCCATATAAGCGCCGCGTACCAGTTTTACCCCAAGTAAAAACCCTTTTTGCTGTGCTATCTTATAAGATAAATTTAAGAAGTGCAAACGGTCGTGCCGGTAAAGCTGAATAGTATTAAACACAACTGCCTTTTCCTGGTTAAACTCTTCCATTATTTCCATTGTAAGGCGGTCAACCGGGTCTTGTATCCAGCTTTCTTCAGCATCAATTAAAACACCTACATTTCTTTCTTCGGCGGCCTGGCAAATACGGTACATCCGTTCAACAATTCTTTCCCACTCTTCTCCTTCTGCCTCGTTATCATGAATGCCCGACCGAATGCGGGGAGCTTCGTTTAATCTTTTCAAAAGGCCGAACCGGGCAATGCCGGTAACTTTTACACTTACAAAAGGAATATTAGGTTGAGTAGCTGCGTAATTTATTACCTTAATAAATTCTTCGGTTGCATGGTCAAAACTTGCTTCATCTTCCTTGCCTTCAACGCCATAATCAAAAATAACTTTTATACCATATTGTGCAAGCGCGCTTGCAGTAGCAGCAGTTGCTTCAAGCGTTTCGCCTCCAACAAATTGTTTAAAGATTGTTCTTCGCACCAATCCCCTTACAGGCAAATGTAATTTAATAGCCAATGGGGTAAGCCTTACCCCCAAATCTATTAAAGGCTGATAACCCATAGTTTTAAAAATAAACTTCGATACCTTAAGCTCTTTAGTTGATTTGAGGGCAAAAGCGTTTTCAGTATTATCGAAAGATATGTTCATGGCTCTAATTCGAACGCGAATATCGGTAGAGGATACAGAAGTAAAAAATTATCTGCTAATAATTAAAGGTTCATAACAATTTTCGCAACCTCATTAAATTTTTCTGCCTAAATAGAAGGTTAATAAATACTTTAAAAATCTGCTTTAAAATCAAATATTAATCCATCAGCCATTAATGCTTTGTACCATTACCTTTGCCGAAATATTTTTAATGGAAGCAAGGAAAGTAAGCGACAGTTTTATTACAATGAATGAGCTTGTATTACCTAACGATACAAATACATTTGGAAACCTTATGGGTGGCAGGTTAATGTACTGGATGGATATTGCTGCCAGCATTGCTGCCGCACGACATTGCAATTTTCCATGTATGACGGTGAGTGTAGATAATCTTAGTTTTAAAAACCCTATCAAACTTGGTAATGTAGTTCATATTGAAGCTAAGGTTTCAAGGGCATTCAACACATCTATGGAGATTTTTTTAAAAGTTTGGGGAGAAGATATGATCCATCAATATAGATACGAAAGCAACGAAGCATATTTTACTTTTGTTGCTTTAGACCCAGCAGGCAAGCCCCGACCTGTTCCATCCGTTATTGCTGAAACTAAGGAAGAAATTTTTTTATTTGAAGGAGCTTTACGAAGACGACAGGTAAGATTGATATTAGGCGGTAAAATGAAACCTAATGATGCAAATGAACTTAAAGCATTGTTTACAAATGAGTAAATCAAACACTAAATATTCTTATTTATCCACTGCACTAATTGCATGATGCTTACCCTTCATCATAAACCGTTTACTTTGCTCGATTGAGTCCATCACCTGCTCTAATATCACACTATCGGGCTGGGTGAAATCAATAACCAAAGGCGCTTTTATTCTTACTGTCAGCAGCGTTCCTTTCTTCTTAAAAGCAAGTCCCTTTTTATTAAATGCCCGCCAAAATCCATTAATTACTACAGGTATAACTACGGGTTCATTTTTTTTAATTAAAAAGGCAGTTCCTTTTCGTCCCGGCGCAAAAGGTTTGGTTGTGCCTTGTGGAAATGTAATAACCCAACTCGAACTTAATGCTCTTTCAATCTTGCGTGTGTCCGATGGGTCGAGGCCCCGCCTTACTTCTGTGCCTTCTTTTCTCCAGGTGCGCTTTACGGTTAATGCTCCGGCTAAAGTAAAAAACCGGCTGATGATGCTTCCTCTCATTGTTTCTTCTGCAGCTACATAATACACATTTGTAAAAGGGCTAAGTAAATAATAAGGAACGCCAAGCTTATTTCTTTTACGCCATTTTACTGCACAAAAAATGTGAAGAAAAGTAATAACGTCAGCAAAATAGGTTTGATGGTTGCTAACAAAAAGAACGTTCTTCTTAGGCAGGTTTTCGAGGTTTTCGGTTCCCTCAATTTTTAATTTATTAATTATAGCAAGCCCGGGGTATGAAAGAGCACCTACAATTGTATAAACAACAGAACGAACAATTCGTATGTGTTTCAACTTGTCTGTTAGCGAACTCATTTACTGTTTATTTATTGCAAACAATCTAAGAAAGATATGCAAAATAATGAATGTAAAATTATTGTTAAGAAGAGTATTAATTAATTTTTGCTTTATGTAATTATATCTTCACGCTACTCATTCAATAAAATAAATACTATGTACTATGAAAAAGATTTTTAGCAGCATACTGCTTTTATCTGCACTTTTTAGCTTTAGCGCTATAGGCCAGGAAAATAACAACCCGCAAAGAGTAAGAGAAAAAACCATTAACGTTGCCGGCATAGCAGAAATGGAAGTGGTGCCTGATGAAATTTATGTAATAATACAATTACGTGAATACGACAAAAAAGGCGGGGGCAAAGCTGATATTGATGCAATTAAAAACGATTTTATAAAAGCAGCCTTAAGTATTGGTATTGCCGAAACGGATATCAGTGTACAAAGTTACCAGGGATGGGATGGCAACTACTGGTTATATAAAAAAAATAAAAAGAAAAATCCTGATTTAAAGGCAAGCATAGCTTACCAGGTAAAGTTATCATCCACAAAAAAAATGGATGAACTGGTACAGCGGTTAGATGATGAAGCAACGCAAAACTTCTTTATAGCAAGAGTATCGCACAGCAAAATGCAGGACTTTAAAAAGCAATTGAAAATACAGGCAGTAAAAGCTGCTAAAGAAAAAGCAATTTATCTTGCTGAAGCTATAGGCGAAAAAGCAGGAGAAGCCCTTACTATAAACGATCCTAACGAAATAACAGTACATCCTCCTTACCCAATGATGGCTAATATGAAGATGAGAGGCGAGGTGGCGGCAATGGCTGCAGACCAGCCGGAAGCAAATATTGACTTCAAAAAAATAAAATTGCAATTTGAAGTGAATGCGGTTTTTTCGCTGAAATAGTTGACGGATAACCGATGTTGGTTGTTAGATGTTAGTTGATAGTTGACAAAGGCAAAACAATGAGATGAACTATAAAAACTAAAACCAGTACCATTGGCAGACTTCAGACAACTACCAACTACCATCTAAAACAACTAACAACTATATTTGCCGCCTTAAAAGGCAATGGATGGAATTAAACACAGTAATTTTTGATATGGACGGTTTACTTATTGATAGTGAACCACTGTGGCAGGAAGCGGCAAACGAAGTTTTTGAATATTATGGAAAAAAATTAACTGCAAAACAATATGAACAAACCACAGGCTTACGTACCAGTGAATTTGTATCGTGGTGGTTGCGGGAATATAAATTTGATAATACCGAATTAGAGAAAGCAGGAAAGCAAATTGTTGATTTGGTAATAGATAAGATAAAAATCAAAGGACAGCCACTCCCCGGCCTTCAGAATATCTTCAACTTTTTTCACGACCGTAAATTTAAGATTGGCCTTGCAACATCTTCTCCTTTATCTGTAATTGATGCTGTAGGCAACCGTTTAGGAATTGGAGATTATATACAGGTAAAAACGTCTGCCGAACATCTGGATTATGGTAAACCTCACCCCCAGGTTTACCTTAACTGCGCTGCAGAACTGCAATCTTCTCCTTTAGAATGTATCTGCTTTGAAGACTCAGTTAATGGCATGATTGCAGTAAAAGCAGCAAGAATGAAATGCGTAGTTGTTCCCACACAACATTACTTAAAAGATGAACGGTGGAGTATTGCCGATCTAAAAATTTCGTCGCTGAAAAACTTTAGCGATTTACATATAAAAATGCTTTAGCCTGCCCGGCTGTGATCTCTTATTTAAGCAGGTTTTAAAAATAATGATGCTAATAATAAATATTGTTCCTCTTAGAAGCTGTCTAAAATTAGTAAGAATTGATATTTGATGTGGATAAGAGTGTAAAGTAATATTACTTATAAAGAAGCTATCACTTACAGCAAAGAAGTTGTACTAATTGTGAATA
>JAABUN010001404.1_pt1 | contig 53193 bp, 43 predicted proteins | sample 5559311 | NCBI WGS metagenome assembly JAABUN01 (sample SAMN10711877, study PRJNA513370) | rock metagenome | isolation source: Antarctica rocks | place: Antarctica: Victoria Land, Siegfried Peak sud
CTTTGTGTTCACAACGAAAATCGGCTCAGCAATGAGCCAGATCAGCGGGCGAGACGCCCGCGCTCCGACTTTTCAAACTGTCTCTTAGAAGCGGCGCGTTTTAGTCGCTTGAAGCAACCGGAGTCGTGCCCAAACCGGTTTCAGCGGACGCTTTGGGCGCGCGAAACGTCCACAAACGCGAAGCCGAGAAGTTCCATACCACGACAACCGGAATCGCCAGCAGACCGGCGATTTGCACGGTGTTGATATCGGGGTTGGTGCCATGCACCAGCTTTCCCGTCATATAAATCAAAAAGAGTTTGGTGAAAGCCAGATTGAGCAACAGCCCGATCAGGTTAGTGGCGACGAATTTCGGATATTGCTCGCGCGATGAACTCAGATGCTGGGCTTTAAAAGTCCAGCGCCGATTCCAGAAAAATCCGTTGGTGACGCCGAAACAAAACGAAATCGACTGGCAAATCCACCAGGGCCAGAGAGGAAACAAAAGCGCCAGAACGCGCTGAATGCCCTTGTCGATGATGGTGCTGGAAAGGCCGACCAGACAGAATTTGATGAGTTGTCGCATAAAATAAACGAGAAGCGTAGTTTAGAAAGGTCGCAGCCATCGCGCGAAATTTGCCGTTCTTCCTGCTCATTCCCTCATCGTATGAAGTCCCTTTTTTCTCAGCGCAACGCGCCGTTGTGGTGCCTGTTTGCGCTCTGTCTGCTGTTTTGGAGTCGCGTGCTTTTCACCTCGCAAGTGCTGCTCCCCGGCGCGATGCTGCGCGGTTTCGCGCCATTTGGCGGCGACGAAACCGCGCCGTGGACGATTTTGCAGTGGGACGCGCTCGCCCAGTATTTTCCGTGGCGCCATTTCGCGGCGCAAACTCTATCGCGCGGCGAGATTCCGCTGTGGAACCCGTTTGGTTTTTGCGGCACGCCGTTCGTCGCCAACGCGCAAAGCGCGGTGTTTTATCCTCTCAATCTGCCGTTCTGGATTTTCGATACGGCTTACGCCTTCGGCATTTCGGCGTTTCTGCACTCGATTTTGGCGAGTTTTTCGACCTATTTTCTGGCGCGGCGCTGGAATCTCAGCCGCGCCGCGGCGGTTCTTGCGGGCGCGATCTACGCGTTTTGCGGTTACATGAGCGCGTGGTCACTGTTGCCGACGCTATTTGCCACCGCCGCATGGCTTCCGCTGTGCGTGTTGCTCTTTGAAAAAGCCTCGGATGACGCCAAACCGGGAATTTCGAGTTTCGCGCTGGCGATGGGTCTGGGTTGCGCGCTTTTGGCCGGTCACGCGCAGATTTTTTTCTACATTTTGCTGGCGCTGTTGCTGCGCCAACCGTATCTGGTGCGCCCGTGGCGCGGTCTGGCGATTTTGGGCGGCGCGCTGGCTTTGGCACTGCTTTTGGGCGCGATTCAGGTTTTGCCGACACTCGAACTGGCGCGCATCGGCCACCGCGTCGCGGGCGCGCCCACGCCCGGCGACTGGGAGTTTTGGCGCGCGCGCGCTCTGCACATCGGTGAACTGCGCGCACTCATTTTCCCCGCCGAACCGACGCATCTCGGCACGCTCAACGAAAATTTCGGTTATCTGGGGTTTGGCGCGGTTTTGCTGGGGATTTTGGGCCTTTTTACTGCGCGAAAAGCCGAAAATGGAGAGTCTTCGACCGGTTTCCGATTTCCAGCCTGGCTGGGTTCAAGATTCAGAAATTACGCGCTTGCTTTGGCGATTTTCGGCTTGCTTTACGCGCTGGCAACGCCGGTTTCGCAGTTCGTTTTCTTCAATTTCCCCGGCGTGTCGCAGATGGGCGGCACCGGGCGCGCGCTTTTGCTGTGGAGTCTGGGCATCGCGCTGTTGGCCGGTTTTGGACTCGATTTCGCGCGCGCGCGCTTTTCGAGCCGACTTTTGGCGCCCCTCGCGCTGATTTTGGTGGTCGCGGAACTGGGTTTCAACTCGTTTCTCGCCATTCCGACCGCGCCGCGCGCTTCGATTTATCCGCCGACGGCGCTCACGACTTTTCTCGCCAAAAACAGCGCGCCGGACGCGCGCGTTTTGATGCTCACACCGCAGCGCGAGTGGTTGCAAAGCGAAGCGTTTCGCGCGCCGCGCACCCATCCGAGCGGAGTTTTGCCGCCCAACGGCGCGCTCGTTTACCGGATTTACGACGTGAACGGCTACGATTCGCTGTCGCTGCGCCAGTATCGCGCCTGGGTTGGCAGCGAAGAAGCCGGCGGCGCCTCGCCCGCGCTCAACGGCAACATGGTTTTGCTCAATTCGCTCTCGCCCGCCCTGCTCGATTCGCTCGCGGTGCGCTATGTCGTGGCGCAGCAGGGCCAAACTTTGCCACAAGTGCCGGGGCGTTGGGTGCTTTCTGCCGACGGCTGCGAGGTCTGGGAGCGCAAAATTAGTGGCGATTTGCGGGTCGGCGGCCAGAATTTCGCTCCCGGTTGGCGCGATGGTAAGTATCAGCCGCAATCTTTTCGGCTCGGCGCCTTTATTTCGTTGTGCGCTCTCGGATTCGTAGCGGCAGCTTTGGTCACCAAAACCGGTCGCGGCGCGAAAATTCCGCAGATAATCTGTTAAATTAGTGACATTTTTGGGATTTGGTGATGAATTAGAAATAGTTTCCGGTTATATTTTGCGGTATGAAATCATATCGTTCTACGGACAAGAGCATTTGCCCTCGTTGTCACGCGCAGACGCTGGAATCGCTGCCACGGCGTCGTTTTCAAGATCGAGTGATGAAGTGGTTTAAAAGGCGTCCGATGCGTTGCACCTGGTGCGAGCGACGCTGTTACATTCGCAAAAGGGAATCGCCGTCGATGGCGCGCCAGCCTTTGCATCTCACACGAGTAGCGCCGCGCGAATCCGGGTGCCACACTGCGGGGCCATGAAGCCCGTTATCGGCCAGTCCGTGCCGCCTTTTTCGCTCGCCGCCATCGATTATCGCGGCGCGCAGTCCGTTGTTTCGCCCGAATCGCTGGCCGGAAAGCCGTTTGTTTTGTTCGTTTACCCGCGCGACAACACGCCCGGATGCAGCGTCGAGGCGTGCAATTTCCGCGATTTGTGGCAGGAGTTCCGCGAACTCGGCGTGGAAATCCTCGGTTTGTCGCGCGATTCCGTCCGCTCGCACGGCCATTTCATCAAGAAAAACGAGTTGCCCTATCGACTGCTCGCCGACGAGCGCCGCGAACTGATCGGGCCGTGGGGACTGATTATCAACGCGCAGATGTATGGCAAAGATGTCACCAAAACTGCGCGCACCACCTATTTTTTCGATGGCGCGGGCATCGTGCGCGAGATCTGGGAAGAAGTGACGCCGCCCGGTCATGCGGCGCAGGTTTTGGAATGGGTGCGCGAATGGTTTTCCGCGGAGGGAAACGCGAGCGCGCCTTCGGGCGTTTGATGGGAGATGCAGACTGAACAACCCAGGCCAACTCCTGATGATTGCCACGTTTCGCGCCCCAAAGCGGTGCGCTCGTGGGTTTTTGGCGCGCTTTTCGTGTGGGCTTTGACCGGCGCCGTCGCTGTTGCCGCCTTTTCGAGCCGCGAAACAGCGGTTTCGCCCGCTGCTAATCTCGCGCTCACGCCCGAAAATGCGGCGCCTCTGGCCGAAAAACCCGACGCGAACCCAATGAATTCCGTCAAAGGCATTCAATGGGAAACCGATTTCGACAGCGCGATGCGGCGCGCGCGCCTCGAAAACAAGCCGATCATGGTCGATTTCTACACCGATTGGTGCGGCGTCTGCAAAATGCTCGACCGCGAAGTTTTGCCCGACAAAAACGTGATCGCCGAGAGTCGTAACTGGATTTCCATCAAAATCAACGCGGAAAAACGGCCCGACGTGGCGGGCGCCTATGGCGTGACGGGTTATCCCACCCTCGTTTTCGCCGCCAAAAGCGGCAAACCGCTCTCGATTTTGCCCGGTTTCGCCGCCGCGCCGGAATTCGTGCAGATTATGAAAGAAGCGCGCGGAAAGTTGAAGCCAAACGCGTAATCGAAGTCGCAGTGGGCACCCGGCCCTACGCGCTCACTGCGACTTTGGGTGACGAAACGGCGCCTTGAATTCACCTATCCCGATTCCGCCCGGCGCGGAGTTGGGATTTTTTGTGAACGGGCACTTCAAAGCCGGGGATTTTGGCGCCGTTCCGCGACGACTTCGCCGCTCGGCAGCGAAACCGTTTCGCCGTGCGGCGCGCTCTGCGCTGCGTCGTCGCCGAAATTCTGCGCGATGCGCGCGCCGTAATCGGCTTTTTCCGCTTCTTTTTGCTCGCTTTGCAGCGCGAGTTCGCGGCGCATGACCGTCACGAAAACCGCGCACAACCGCGGGTCGAACTGCGTGCCGCTGCACTTTTCGATCTCTTCGAGCGCGTCTTCGGGGTTCCAGCCTTTGCGATAGGGCCGGTTGGTGGTCAGCGCCGAATAACAGTCCGCCATCGCCAGCAAGCGGCCCATTTCTGGAATCGCCTCGCCCGCGAGTTTGTCGGGATAACCGCCGCCGTCCCAGCGTTCGTGATGGTGGCGGATGCCGGTCAAAACGTGGTCGAGTTGGGGCACATCCTTGACGATGAGCGCGCCGAAAACCGGATGCTGCTGCATGATTTCCCACTCTTCGCGCCCCAATTTTCCCGGATGGCGCAGGATGTCGTCGGGCACGGCGATTTTGCCGACATCGTGCAAGAGGCCGCTGATGCGGACGGCGCGCAGCGCGGCTTCGTCGTAACCGATCTCCTGCGCGACGAGCAGCGAGAGATAGGTGACTTCCTCGGAGTGCTGGCGCGTGTAGTGATCTTTGTTGTCGATGGCGGTGACGAGCGCGTCCAAAACGCTGAACGAGCCGCCTTCGGAGCGGTTTTTGAGGCGTTTGAGTTCCTCGCGCGTTTCCTTCGCGGCTTTGGCACTTTGGCTTAAATAGGAGGCGCCGCCGCGTTTGTGACTGTATAAGTTGGCATCAGCCTGGGTCAAAAGCTCGTGGATCGAGTCGCCATCGGCGGGAAACGCGGCCCAGCCGAAGGAGATCGCAATCGGCAGCCGCGTGCCCGGCACCGGCTCGAAGTGGCGCGAATCGAGTTCGTTTTTGATGCGCTGGCAGGCTTCGATGGTGCCGGGCGCGTCGGTGTCGGGCAAAACCACGATGAATTCGTCGCCGCCATAACGTCCCAGCAGATCCGAGGCGCGACAGCTTTCCTGCAAACCGCGCGCGACGGCGCGCAGCACGTCGTCGCCGACCGGATGGCCGTAGGTATCGTTGAAAAACTTGAAGTTGTTGAGATCCATCATCACGACGGAAAAGCTGCTGCCGGTGCGTTTGCAGCGCGCCAAAGTGGTGACGAGCTGCTCCTGAATGGCGCGGTGATTGAAAAGTTCGGTCACGCTGTCTCGGTCGGCGCGGTGCGCGGCTTCGGAATACAAGCGCGCGTTTTGCAGCGCGGTTCCGGCTTCGAGCGCCACGCTTTCCACCAAAGCCCGATCTTCATAGGAAAACTGGCCCTCGCGCCGCATCAGGCCCAGCACACCCATCAAAGTGCCCTGCCAGCGCACCGGAACGCGAATCAGACAGCGTTCGGGCGGCGCGACGCCGTCCTGCATGGCGAGGCGCGTCGCCGGCGAGAGATGAAAATCGCTGGTGCCATTTTGTAGCTCGGCATCGGCAATCGAGAGGTCGCGCAGCAATGAAATCGTCGCCGCGTCGTCTTCCAAACCCTGCCAATGCACCAGAGTCCACTCCTCGCCGGGCGCCGATTCGGTGTAAACGTCGCGCCGCGCGTCGCGCAGCCAGATGCCGCCGCCTTCGGCACCCACCGCAGCGACGGTTTTTTCCAGAGTGACGCGCAAAACGGTGCGCCGGTCGAGCGAAGTGTTGAGTGTCGAAGTGATGCCGTGCAGCGTGGAAAGATGGCGCGTGCGGTCGCCGACGTTGCGCTCCAAGGTCAGGTTGGAGGCGCGCAGGGTTTCGGCGAGCTGAAAATTGTCCCACAGCGTGATCATCTGGCGCGCCACGATGGCGAGCAGAATCGAGAGGATCGGCATCATGCGCTGCACCAGGCCGAAGTTATTTTTGCGGATTTCCTGGCCGATCAAAATGCCCGCCACGACCAGGGTGGCGACATAAGGCAGCCACAGCATCACCGAGCGGTGACCGCGCGCCAAAGTTTCTTCCCACGGCGAATTGGGGCGCGTCAATTTGGGCGGCGCGGCTTCGATGGCCTCGTCGATTTCGCTGCGCGAGAGCGACAGATCGCCGCTTTCGGGCGAGCGCGCGTGAATCAGCGCGGCGCTGCCGAGGAGCAGAAAGCTCCACATCTGCACGGCGTCGAGCCACACCGGATGCGCGGCGCGGCGATTGAGGAACCAGGTCGAAGCGACCGCATCGAAGCAAACCAGGCACAAAACGCCGCCCAAAATCCAGCCTGCCGCGCGCGACAAACCGGGACGGTCGCGCACGTTGGCGAGCAGCATCAGCGCGCAAAACAGCTGGGCGATGTCGCCGACGGGATAATAAATCGCGATGACTTTCTGCAAAGCCGAAAAATGGCCCGACATGACGCGCGTTTCCAGCACCAGCGACCACGTCAAAACCACCGCCGCTAAAACCACGATCAGGGTGTCGGTCAAAAGCCGCAATACGCCGATGCCGCGCCCGCGCCACGCCAGCAGAAACAAGCCCATCAACAGCAAAGGCTGTTGCATCATCCAACCGATATCTGCCAGCGAAGGCGGGAAAACCGGCGCTTTGCGCGCTAAAATGCCGTAAGCGAGGTTGCCCAGAGCAAAGCACGCTGCCGACATGCCGATACAAGCCCACGCCAGCCGCGCGCGAAATACCCAACGCGTCCCTGCGAGGCGAAGCGCTCCAAAACACGCGAACGCGCCGCTGAGCGAGGCGAGGATGCCAAGGGAAATCGTGACCTGCACCACGCCCGGCCCCTGGGTTTCCAAGCGAAAAACCGTCAGCGCGATTCCCAGCGCGAAAAGCAGCGCGACCGGCCAACCCATCACTTCGCGCCACCCTGGAGCGTGCAAAACCGGCGGGGACGCGGTTTCGGCGAGCCGTTCCGCGCGAGAACCGTCCGCGACATCGGAGTGATCTGCCGGAGTGGAAAATGAAACCGAATCCATGGGAGTGAGAAAAGGCACGGCTTGAACTGGGCACGCGCGGGAAAGCCATACTTTCGAGAGGCGACCCGCCGAATAAAGCAAGAAATCCGCCAATTCGCGCGGCGCCCTTTCCGCACCCGCACCCCAAATCTCGCTTCAACCGTTTTTATCATCCATGCTCAAAGGACTTTTTCAACGCATCGGCGGCGCGCTCGGACGCCGCCTCGACGACGAACTGCTCGACGAACTCGAAGAAGGGCTGATTCTCTCCGATGTCTCGGTTTCCACCTCGGCCCAACTGATTTCCGAACTGCGCGAAGGCGCGCGGCGCGGCCAGATCGCCAGCGACGACGATGCCCGCGATTTTCTCAAAGCGCGCGTCATCGAAATGCTCGGCGCCCAGACCGCCGCGCTCAGTTTCAACCCGAATGGCCTCACCGTGTGGCTTTTTATCGGCGTCAACGGCGTCGGAAAAACCACTTCGATTGGCAAAATGGCGCACCGTCTCAAAGCGGAAGGCCACACCCCGCTTTTGGCCGCTGCCGACACTTTTCGCGCCGCCGCGACCGAGCAATTGCAGGAATGGGGACGCCGCGCCGCCGTTCCCGTCGTTGTCGGACAGCAGGGCGCCGATCCCGCCGCCGTGGTGTTCGACGCGATGGGCGCCGCCAAAGCGCGCGGCTGCGACATCGTTTTGGTCGATACCGCCGGGCGACTGCACAACAAATCGAATTTGATGAACGAACTCGGCAAAATCGCGCGCATCATCGAACGCGAAACCCATCATCCGCCCGACGAAACTTTGCTCGTCATCGACGCCACAACCGGCCAAAACGGACTCGCGCAGGCACGCGCTTTTTCGGAAACCGCGCCGCTTTCCGGCCTGATTCTCACCAAATGGGACGGCACCGCCAAAGGCGGCATCATTTTGACGGTGGCGCGCGAAACCCAAGTGCCGGTCAAACTGCTCGGCGTGGGCGAAAAAGCCGATGAAATCTGTGATTTCGACGCGAAAGAGTGGACGGAAACCATGTTTAGCTGAAGCCGTTGTCCTCGCTTCGCTGCGGCCCTCACCCGGCCTCGTGAAACTCGGCCACCCTCTCCCGCAAGCGGGAGAAGGGTTTTGGGAGCCGCGTTTCCTGCTATTTCTGCGGGCCACCAACTTTTGGGTTGGCGAGACACCAAAAACCCTCCTCCCGCTTGCGGGAGAGGGTGGCGAGCCTCAGCGAGACGGGTGAGGGCCGCAGCGAAGCGAGGACAATCCCCGACCAAAACCCCCATTCTTGCTAACCTAACTCCGCCCGCCATGCCCCTTTTTCCGCCCCCAAAAACCGCGCCGCGCGCCGATTGGAAACCCAAAACCAGGGTTTCTCCCGCCGACGAACTCATCGCGCGCCAGGCCGGAGTTTCGCCGGTCGCCGCCGCCTTGCTCCGCAATCGCGGGCACGTCGATCTCGACTCGATTCACGCCTTTTTTTATCCCGAACCGACGATTTTGCGCGACGCCGCCCGGCTTCCCGACATCGGCAAAGCCGTCGCGCGGCTCATCGAAGCGATTGAAAACCGGCAAAAAATCCTCATTTTCGGCGATTACGACGCCGATGGCGTGACTTCGACGGCGCTGCTGATTCGTTCGCTGCGGCTTTTGGGCGCCGACGTGCATTGGCGTCTGCCCGAACGTCACGAAGGCTATGGTTTGTCGGATGAAGTGGTTCAAACCGCGAAAAACGATGGTTTCGATTTGCTGATGAGCGCCGATTGCGGCATCACTGCCGTCGAACAGGCGCAATTGGCGCGGCAAATCGGTCTCGATCTCATCATCACCGACCATCACGAGCCGTCGCAAACGTTGCCGGAGTGCATCGCGGTCGTCAATCCCAAGCGCGCCGATTCGACCTACGGTTTCAGCGGACTTTCGGGCTGCGGCGTGGCTTTCAAAGTGATGCAAGCCTTGATTGGCGCGCATAAACCCAAGATTCTCGACTCGTTTTCCGAAAAATATCTTGATTTGGTGGCGCTTTCGACCATCGCCGACTGCGTGCCGCTCTGCGACGAGAACCGCTATCTCGCCTCGCAGGGACTCAAAGTGCTGTATTCGACCAAGAAAAAAGGCTTGCGTGCGCTGATTACGTCGGCCAACGCCAACCTCGATAAAAAGCGCGACAAAGGCTTTTTCATCGGGCGCGACGTGTCGTGGGGCCTGGCGCCCCGGCTCAATGCGGCGGGGCGTTTGGCCTCGCCCAAATTCGCGCTGGAACTTTTGCTGTGCGACGACGAGGAAGAGGCCGCGCGCCGCGCCGCGCACCTCAACGAAATCAATTCGCAGCGCAAAGGCGACCAGGAAAGCAGTTTGAAAGGCGCCATCGAAATGGTGCGCCGCGAAACCGATTTAGACGCCGATTTGCTGATCGTCGCCGCGCATCCAGCGTGGCATCGCGGCATCGTCGGGCTGATTGCAGGCAAATTGGTGGAGAAATTCCATCGCCCCGCCTTCGCTTTCAACATTCACGACGGCATCGCGCACGGTTCGGGCCGCTCGATGGGCGGTTTCGATTTGCACGCCATGCTTCAAGCCGTCTCTCCGCAAATCGAAGGCATGAAAGGCGGCGGCCACGCGGCGGCGTGCGGTTTGTCGCTGCCCGCCAGCAAAATCGAAGATTTTCGCGCCCGCGCGCTCGAATACGCGGCGGATTTTTTGACGATGGACGATTTGAAGCCGACATTGTGTCCCGACTGCGAACTGCGCGGGCGCCATCTCGACTTCGAACTGACGCGCGAACTGCTGCTTCTGGAGCCGTGCGGAACCGACAACGAAGAGCCGCAGTTTCTCTTGCGCGGCGCCACAGTTGAAGCGACGCGGGCTTTTGGCGGCGGCGCGCATCTCGAACTCACGCTACGCGACGACAATAAGAAACTGCGCGCGATCTGGTGGCGCATGGGCGAGCGCCTCAAAGATTTTCGCGCCGGGGACACCGTGGAACTGATTTTCGTGCCCAAGCCGGACGATTACAACGGGCAAGGCGCAATTCAACTCGTGATCGAGGATTTGCGTTTGGTGGAATGAAGAAAGTGGAAGGAAAGGGGGGTTTGTCCTCGCTCCGCTGCGGCCCTCACCCGTCGCTTCGCGCCACCCACGCCCAGAGGGCACCCGCGCAAGCGGGAGAAGGATGAGACTGTGAATTTGAATCACTCACTGCATGGTTAGCATTGCGCCCTTCATAGGGTCCCGCTTGCGGGAGAGGGTGGCGCGAAGCGACGGGTGAGGGCCGCAGCGGAGCGAGGACAAACCAATCCATAGAAATCCCCATGAAAACCCGCGACATCCTCGGACTAGGCTGCGCCACGCAGGACGAACTGCTTTTCGTCGCGCACTACCCACCCCCCGACAGCAAAATTCTGGTGCGCCACAGCGAAAAACAGGGCGGCGGACTGACAGCGACAGCGCTTGTCGCAGGCGCGCGGCTTGGCGCAAGCTGCGCTTACGCCGGGATGCTCGGTTTCGATGAAATCTCGCGGTTCGTCGCGCAAAATCTGCAAAACGAAGGCATCGACACCAGCTTGGTAAGTTACCGCGACGACGCGGCGGCGATTCATTCGGTGATCATCGTCGATGAAAGCCGCGCGACGCGCACGATTTTCTTCGAGCGGCCCGGACTCGTCGGCGCCGCGCCCGATGCGCCATGTGAAGCCGAAATCGCCGCGTCGCGCGTTCTGCTCATCGACCATTACGGCGGATTGGGAAACGGGCGCGCCTGCGAAATCGCGCGCCGCCACAAGGTGCCGATTGTCGCCGATTTCGAGCGCGCCGACGTGCCCGATTTCGACCTTTTTTTCCCGCTCGTCGATCACTTGATTCTCGCGCGCGGTTTCGCCCACAAACTGACCGGAGAAAGCAATTTGCCCGCGATGGCGCGCGCTTTATGGACGCCGCAGCGCAAAATCGTCGTCGTGACCGACGGCGACGCGGGCGCGCACGCCTTCGATGGCCAAAGCGCGCGCGATTTCGCCGCTTTTCCGACGCAAGTCGTCGATACGACCGGTTGCGGCGACGTGTTTCACGGGGTTTACGCCGCGACTTTGGCGTGGGGTTTTTCGCTGGAAACCCGAATCTTGTGGGCGAGCGCGGCGGCCTCGATTAAAGCTCGGCATATAGGCGCCCAAAGTGGCATTCCTCCGCGCGCGGAAGTGGAGCGGTTGTTAAACACCAACAGCCTCAAATAGAACGAGAATACCCCGATGAAGAATCAGTTTTCCTATAACCACGCCGTTGATCTGTATAATGAGGAAAAGTATGAAGAAGCGATTGCAGTTGCGATATAGCAGCTAAAGTTGGAGTGGCTACAATGTCAGTTTCGTCATCCTGAAGGGCGAAGGATCTCGCGTTGCAGCTTGCAAAACGAGGCAGTGACTTGAGATCCTTCGCAGGCTCAGCATGACGAAACTTCAACTTGGTGTCGTGTAGCCTCTTCTCCTTTAGCTGCCATAGCATCTCACTTGGGTTGTCACCATACTCACAGTTCACAAAAACTCACCGCGCTTGACCACTACCGAGAATTTAATCCGCATCGTCCTCTTTCCAACTGTAACTTGAAGTTCCCACCGTTTCTTTTTTGACGAACTTGCCATTTTGGCGAATGGTGCGAAACAGCTTGGCTTCGATAGCGCGTTCGCCGACCCTGTTGGAAACCACTCGCATCGTGCCACGTTTTCCGCTGCGCTTGCCAAACAAAGTCGCCGTTACGCGGCTGCCTTTCAATCGATAATCGATGAAAATCGGCGCCTTCGCGTCGTTTTTGAATTTCATATCGAAACTGCCCCACGCCACCGTCGCGTCGCGGCCCAGCGGCAAATACGCCACGGGCCGCGAATGAACGCGGTAAGTCTGGATCGGCAAACCCGCCACCAAAGCCGCGTTGAAAAGCGTGCCGGTGACCTGCGAAACGCCGCCGCCGATGCCCGGCTCTTTTTTACCTTTTTCAAAGATGATCGCGGTGCGATAACCGCGCGCCTGAGTGCGCTCGCCGACGATTTTGTTGAGCGAAAACACCTCGCCCGGCGATAAAAGCGTGCCATCGATGGCGCGAATCGCCGTTGCCATGTTGCGGGTGCGCTTGACGAGCGCCGGGTTGAAACGCGTGGAAAAAGTGCCGATAACCGCGTTGATTCCCCGGAGCCGATTGGCGCTCAAACGCGGCGTGAGCTGTTGATAAGCCAGGGAAAAACGCGTTTGAGTCGCGTCTTTCTCGGCCTGAATCTTCAATCGTGCCGCGCTTTTGGAAACCTCAGGTTTCTGTCCGACGACCTGAGACCGAAGGCGAACTTTGCCCTTGAAAACCACGGGCCGCGCATCGACCGGCGCGCTCGAAAACGCGGGCGATAGACGCGACAGCGCACTCGAAACCTTTTTCTGGTTGACGTTGAAACTGACCGGGACGCGCTTTTCCCCCCGGCTCGCGCGCGCCAACATTTCGCCCAAATCGAGTGTGAAACCGAGTTCGCGGCGTTTGCGATAGGCGATGCGTCGTCCCGCTGCGAGGCCGACGCGTTTGTCGAGTTTGGCGCCCAATTCACGATTGAGGCGTCGCGTCGCGCTACGGGCATCCAGCCCGGCAACGGAAACGCCGCCGACGGAAACCTGAGCGAAATTGGCGTGTGCGAGAGGAGAAAAGCTGAAAAACAGCGGCGCGGCCAGCAAAACGGCGCAGCGAAGGGAAAAATTCATCGGCGGCATTGAATGCAAACATCCCGCCGTTGGAAATTTCCCGCCCGCAGTGGGCTGCCCCGTAGAGACGTGCGAAGCGCGTCTTTCCATCTTTTCCATTCCCAGCGGGGATGAACCGCGGGGATGAACCGCGGAGAAGAACAAGACGCGCTTCGCACGTCTCTACGGGTTCTCGGTTCTCGGATGAACTCATCCAGCTTTTCAGACTGACTCTACAACTATTTCAAGGCTCGATTTCAACCTCGTCGTTTGGCCCCAGATTGTCGCCGCCATCGAGCCACTGACTGAAAACGCTCTCGATTTCCGCGCGCGTGCCGCCCGACCGCAGCGCTTCCAGCAAAGCCGCGCCCGAACGCGCCACGCGGCGGCGCGGGGCGAGCGCTTCGTCCAAAACCCGCAGATTGGCGCCCGAAAGCAGCGGCAAAAGCGTGCTGATTTGCCCGTCCCACTCCAAAAACGGCGCAGCATGGCGCGTCAAAAACTCGCGCGGCCCGGTTTCGGCGAGCGCGAGTTGCAAATCGGCGATTTCTTGTGCCAGTGCTGCCTCGATTTCGCCCGCGTCGCGCACTATGATGCGTTCGCCCAGTCGCAAACCGCACGAAGAACAGGCCGCTTCGCCGCCCGCGATGGCGCTTTCGCGCGCGCAACGTTTGCCGAGTTCTGCTTCGATTTGAACGCGAAAATCGCCGCCAAACCCGCGATTTTGCAAACCGGCGAGCCGTTCCAAAGCGCGCGCGGTGTCGCTCTGGGCGAGGCGGCGCCAACTGTTCCAGCGCGCAGCCTCGTTTTGCGCGGCGTGCCAGGCGGCGTATTCCTGCGCGTAATTTTGGCTCCACAGCGCGCCTTCGGCGAGCAAATCGGCGTCGAAAAGCGCGTTTTCGCCCGCGCCCAGACGCGCGGCCAAACTCTGGCGCGATTGGTTCAAAGCGGGCGGCGCCACCAATTCGGGATGGTTCAGCAGCGCGGCGAGCGAGAGCAGCGGCGCGGTTTTTTCAGCTAACGCCGCAGCGAAACGCCGGAACGCAGCGAGATTTGCGCGGTGGCTTTGCAGATCGAAATTCGCGGCGCGCGACAACACTTCAAAAGCGGCGCCGCGCGGCGGAATCGCTTCTAAAATGGCGCCCAGCGCTTGACTTGCGGCCTCGAATTGCGGCCACGATTCCGGGGTTTGACCGAGCGCGCGGCGCAGTTGAGCGGCGCGCGCCCGCGCCAGATCGCCTTCTGCGGCGGCGTTTTCGCGCCATTCGAGAAGCGCGCCCGCGACGCGTCCCGCTTCGGCAAAATCGGGCGAATTGGGCGTCAAAGCGCACAGTTCGCGCGTCAAAACCGCGATTCTGGCCCAATCGGGCGCGCTCAACAGGCGTCCGGGCCGCAGGAAATGCAGCGCGCGGCGCAGCGGTAGGCCAATGCTGGCTGGCGAAAGTTCCTGGTTTTTAGCGTCGAAAGCCGCGATTTCGCCGCTTCGCAGCAACGCGCACAGCGCGATGGCGACCTGTTCGGATTTCAAACCGAAACTCGATTTCGCCAACTGCGCTTCAAGCGCGGCGTAAGTGGTTTCCTCGCCGACGAAATCGCGGATTTGGGCGTTGATTTCGGCTTTTCCGGGCGCGATTTTCCAGCGTCCGGCGCCGCTTTTGGCGACGCCGAGCGGTTCGCCGATGTGCCGCGCGAGGCGTTCCAGCGAAGCGGCGAAAAACGGCTCCGAGGCCGGGCGCCGCAAGATTTCCAGGCACAGCGAATCGGCGTTGGAAGGCGTTAAAAGCCGCGCGCGCGGTGCGCTTGGCGCGAAATCGGGGAAAATCTGCGGCCAGCCGAAATCGCCAATCGCTTCGAGCAACGCGCCGAAACCCTCGCCGCGCGCCAGTTCTCCGGCTTCGAGAACCACGCCGCCGCCGATGAGAATCTCGCCTTCGAGCAACAATCGCAGTGCCACCGCCGCGATTTGGGCGTCGCGTGCGGGCGCTTCTTTTTGCAGGTGTTCGAGCAGCGCGCGGCCCCGCCGATTGTCGAGCAGCGCGATGTCGCTTTGCGAAAGCTGCGCCGCCGCGCCTTCGCGCGCCAAATCCCATTCGTCGCGCGTGGGCGGGCGCGGTTTCCAAATCCACAGCGCGCGCCGCGCATTTTCCGGCACGGCGCGAAAAACCGCGTCGAAATCGGCATTCGGCGCGGCAAAGGGCGGCCAAATCGCCAGAACCGCCTCGTCGCTGGCGCCGATTTCGCGGGTTTGGGCGGCGCGATTGGCGAGGTTTTTCTCCCCGGCGCCGTCCCAAACTTCGACGCTTAAAGCGCGCGGCGCGTGATTCCAAAAGGTGACGAACGAGCGCGGCGCCGCCAAATCCGCGAGCGGCAGCGCCGAAGTGCGGCAGCAACTCAGGGCGTGGGCGCCGATGCGCGCGTCGTTGGGCGCCAAAGTTTCGAGCGCGGCGGCGACAGCGCGCCGCGCCATTTCCCCGACGCGGCGGCCCAGATCGACGGTGTAGCGCGCGAAAATCGGCAGATCGCCGCGCTCGACGGCCAGATAAGCGCCGCGCGAAAAAACCCGTTCCAGCAAAAATCGCGCGTATTCGGCGGCGCCGTCGCCGCTGAGTTCAAGGTCGAAATCGAGCGCGTTGGCGACCTGCACCGGCGTCACCGACTGACCGGCAATTTTGCAGAGCAAAACCCATTTCAAGACGCGCACGCCGTTTTCGCGGTCTTTGGGGTCGAAAAGATGTTCGAGATTCTCGTTCCAGGCGCGAAAAACCGTGAGCAGCGGACGCAAATCGGGGTGCGCTTCCAGTTCGGGCAGAAAATAATCCCAGATCGCGTCGGGCGCGATGCGTTGCGTTGCGTCGGCACTCAGATCAATCGAGCGCACGCAGAACAGCGCCGCCGAACGCGTGCGCGAGAAAAAACGGCCCGTGACGGCTTCGAGCGCGCGCAAAGTCGCGGGATGAAACGGAAAAGTCGCGCGCCAATCTTCGGGGCCGAAATCGAGGCGCGGCAACTGATTTTGCAAGCGTTGAAAAGTCTGGGCGCAAATCTCCGCCAACTGCGCTTGGTTTTGAACGCGAATCAGGCGTTTTTGCACCAGCGCGCCGACATTGGCGAGCGAAAGCGGTAGCAGCGTGAATCGGTCGCGGATTTGGGAGAGCGAATAGCGTTCGAGGCCGGAAATGTCGTCGATGGTTTTTTGCAGCGCGCAAAACACCCACAGCGGCGCGCGGCGGGTGTGGGTGCCGAGAAATTGCAGCCACGCCGCGTCGCCTTGCAGCGGCCCGTGAGATCGCGCCGCCAGAAACAGCGATAATTCATCGAAACAGACGACCAGACCACCCAATCCGCGCTCGCGCAGGGCGTTTTCGAGCGCGGCGAAGTCTTCGATATGGGCGCCGCTGCGCTCGTATTTCCAGGCTTCGAGGCCGCGCCGCGCCCATTCGCGCTCCAATTCGCGCCAGAAAATCTCTTCGAGACCGAATTTTCCCGCGTCGAACTCATCGAGCGAAATATGCAGCGTCAGGCGCGCCTCGAACCCCAGAAACGCCGCGCATTCGGGATGAGAACGCGCGAAAACTTCGTGTCGATGGCGCCCGCTTGCGTCGCCTGCGCCTTCGCCCAAAAGTGCCAGAACGCCGAGCAGATGACTTTTTCCCGAACCGAAAACGCCACTGAGCCAGAACGCGCCGCCGTTTCGGTTTTGGCTGAGGCTGGAAAGCGTGGTGTGCAGAGCGTGTTGAGACGGCGCGTCGAAACCGAGATAACCGCTCAGGAAATCGTCGGTCTCGATTGAGGCGGGGTTTTGGCGCAGCGCGGCGATGTCGCGGCCCGAAACCACGGCGGGGAAAGGCGCGACGGAGATGAGGTCGTGGAGCCGCATGGAGTGAAGGAGTTGAATTGGGTGTTTTTGAGCAGTGAGATTCAAACGTTAGACCCCACCCTAACCCTCCCCGGATTACCGGAGAGGGAACCGATCAGTTCCGCACTTCTGTAACTTCCACTGAGCGCGATAATGACCGGTTCCCTCTCCGGTAATCCGGGGAGGGTTAGGGTGGGGTTTAACCTTTGAATCTCACCGTCTTTGTCTACGCCAAATCATACCGCGACTCGCTCCAGCAGCGCCCGCAGTTTGGCGGGTTCGACCGGTTTGGTGAGGTGTTCGTCGAAACCGGCGTCAAGGGCGCGGCGGCGGTCTTCGGGCTGGCCGTAGCCGGTGAGGGCGACCAGAAAAATCGAGTCACCCAGTGCGAGCCGGGTTTGCGCGGCGACTTGGTAGCCGTCCAAAATCGGCAGGCCGATATCGACGAGCGCGATTTCGGGGCGATTCTGGGTCGCTTTTTCGACGCCTTCCTGCCCATCGGAAGCGCAATCGACGCTGTGACCGCTGAGTTTGAGCAGCAAAGACAGCACTTCGCGCGCGTCCTCGTTGTCCTCGACCAGAAGCACGCGGCGCCCGTTGCGGGGCGCTTTTTTGGGTGCCGGAGCGCTGATTTGCGGCGCCTGCTGCAGAAGCGGAAAGCGCACTTCAAAGGTGCTGCCCTGGCCTTCGCCGCCCGAAAACGCGGTGATTTGGCCGTCGTGCAGTTCGACCAGAGAGCGCACCAGCGTCAGACCGATGCCCAGACCGCCTCTGGAGCGGTCGATGGCTTCGTTCGCCTGAGAAAACAGCTCGAAAACGCGCGCGATGAGTTCGGGCGACATCCCCACGCCTTCATCTTCGAAGCGAATCAGCGCCTGCTCGCCTTCACGAGCGAGAATGATTTCGATGCGTCCGCCAGGAGGCGTGTATTTGACGGCGTTGAACAATAAATTGGAGAAAATCTGTTCGAGGCGAATCGCGTCGCCGCTAATCAGCAGCGGCTGGTCGAAAGGACGCACCCGGATCGGATGGTCGCCATTGCTGCGCGCACTTTCCAGCCCCTGAACGGTTTTTCGCACCAGGTCAACCACATTCACCGGCTGCAAATCGAGCGCGATTTTGCCTCTCGTGACGCGCGCCACATCGAGCAGATCATCGACCAGGCGCGACAGGTGCGCGCTCTGGCGTTCGATCACCTCGCGCGGGGTCTTGGTGGCGGGATCGATGTCGATTTCGTCGAGCAGATCGACGGCGTAGCGGATCGCGGCGAGCGGGTTGCGAAGTTCGTGGCCCAGCATCGCCAAAAATTCGTCGCGGCGACGCACATCGGCCTCTTTTTCTTCGAGAAATTCGCGGACTTGATACTGGCGACGCCGCGCCCGCACCGCGCTTTCGACGGCAAAAAGCAGCGTCGGCTGGCGCAGCGGGCGCTCCAGAATCGTGAGGTTGCCATGCGCGCGCAGCCGGTTTAGCGCGGGCGAATGGTGGATGCGTTCGGGCGCGCCGTGCGACGTTTGCAGGAAAATGAGCGGCAAGTCCGACCAGTGCGGCTGGAATTGAAAAAACGCTTCCAAAACCGCCATCAATTCGGGAGTTGCCGCTTCTTCCGAGAGCAGAATCGCCCCGGCGCCCGACTCCAACTTGGCCTCGACAGCCGAAGTGTCGCGCCCGACGTGGGGCAGAAATCCGGCGCCTTCGAGGGTGCGGGCCGCCAGCGCCGCATCGCGCGCCGTTGCCGCCAAAATCAGGATCGCCTCGGAGTTTGCTCCCATGAGTGAGGGTTTTGCGCGCCGCGCGCCGGCTTAGGGCGTTTCTCCAAACGTGTTTTTGATGCCGGGGATAGAAGTGGAATCCGAAGTCGTGTCCGCCGCGTCAGCGGGCGACTGGCCGAGAAAATCGGGCACGCCGGTCAAAATCCCGCGAAAGTCGGTGAGCGGCGGCCCGACGCGCACGCCGCCGTGATCGAGAAAAAGCTCGCGGATGCTGCGCTCGTGCGGGCCGGAACGTTTTTTGGGCATCGACACCGCCTGACGCAGCGTGCCAAAGGCTTCGAAATGGCGCAGCAAAATCATCGCATCCGCCAGATAACTGATGTCGATGGGAGCTTTGATTTGCGGCCCGATCAGACCGCTTTGCGTGGTGACCAGAATCGTGACCACGCCCTGCTGATTGAGATAACTCAGCAGTTCGTGCATATGCAGCATGAGGTGACGCTCTTCGGGCATCGCGTAGAGGTAGCCGTTAAGCGAGTCGATGACCACCATTTTGGCGCCCTTTTCCTCCACGGCATCGCGCACGCGGTGGGCAAATTCGCCCGGCGCGAGCGCGGCGGGATCGATTTGCTGCAACACGAGTTCGCCGCGCTCGAAGTGCGGACGCAGGTCAAATCCCATGGCTTTGGCGCGGTCGATGGTGGAATCCACGCCCTCTTCGAAAGCGAAAAACGCGACCGCTTCGCCGCGCGCCAGACTGGTGCCGACACATTGCAGCGCCACGCTGGTTTTTCCCACGCCGGTCGCGCCCATCAGCAATGTCGCACTGCCGCGCGGCAAACCGCCGCCCATCAGTTCATCGAGCGATTCCAGACCGGAACTCACATCTTCGCGCTTGAACTGGCCGCAATGCTCGGACGCGACCAGGCGCGGAAAAACCGCCAGACCGCCTTCTTCGATCTGAAAATCGTGATAGCCGCCGCGGAATTTGCTGCCGCGCACTTTGTTGACGAAAAGGCGGTGCCGCTCGGCGCCGTATTCGGGCTTGGTGTGTTCCAACGTGATCACGCCGTGGGCGAGCGATTGCAATTCGCGCGTCGGCGCGGCGGTGAGGTCGTCAAGCAGCAAAACCGTGGCGCCGCGCAGGGCGAAATGCTGTTTGAGCGCCAGAATATGGCGCCGGTAGCGCAGTCCGGCGCCCGCCAAGAGGCGCACTTCGGACAAAGAATCGAAAACCACGCGCTGCGGCTGGACGCGGTCGGTTTCGGCCAAAATTTTGTCCGTGGTTTCGCCGAGTTCGATTTCCGAGGGATGAAACAGCGTGTTCTGCGCGTCGGGCGAAAGCGCGTCCGCCGCATCCATTTCCAAAATCGAAATCGAGTCCAGATCCCAGCCGTGCGAAATCGCCACTTGCAGCAATTCTTCGCGCGTTTCGGAAAGCGTAATGTAAAGCCCCGGCTCGCCGTTTTTGACGCCGGCGAAGAGAAATTGCAGCGCGAGCGTGGTTTTTCCCACGCCCGGATCGCCCTGCACCAGATATAAACGGCCCTGGGGCAGACCGCCTCCCAAAATGTCGTCCAGACCATCGATGCCGGTCGATGCGCGCTGATAGGGACTGGGAGTTGCGGTGGAAAAATCCGGAGTGTTCATTGAGGCCAAAGTTTAACTGCCACGGACAAGGAAGAATGAAAAAACGGAGCGGAAATTTGCTTTTCGCCATGGGGAAAAGCAAATTTCCGCTCCACTTTTCGATTGACGCGCGACTAAGCGACCAGATTGTTTTGGATGTAACTGAAACTCATTTGCAGCGAATCGAACGGATCGCCGGGCGTGGTGTCCTGCTCGACGATGAACCATTCGCAGCCGCCCTGCTCTGCCGCCGCGATGATGGCGGGAAATTCGAGGTTGCCGTTGCCGATTTCGGCGAAAGCAGGCTTGTTTTCGGTATCGACCATGTAATCCTTGAGATGCAAGAGCGGCATCCGGCCCGCGCACAGTTTGACGAAGGATTCGGGACTCGCGCCGCCGTATTGCACCCAGTAGGTATCGACTTCCATCGTCAGATGCTGCGTGCTTTCCAAAACGATTTGCAGCACCGGCTTGCCGTCGATTTTACGGAATTCTTGGTGATGATTGTGGTGGCCGCAACTCAGGCCCGCGGCGCCGAACTTTTGCGCCACCTGGTCGATTTGGCGGCAATAATCCGCCACGCCGTCTTTGGAGCCGAGATCGACGCCGGATGGGAAACCGAGCGCGGTGTGCTTGCATTCCAGCTTTTGCAAGCGTTCGATGATCTGTTCGGGCGTGTCGAGCAACGCTTGCAGACTTTCGTGCGTGGCGCAAATCGAGAGGCCGTTGTCTTTGCAGATTTGCAAAAGTTTGGCTTCTGCAATGGGGCCAAGGCCCGACACCTGGACGGACTGGTAGCCGATTTTGGCGACTTTTTCCAGACTTTGCGCGATGTCGCTTTCGGTTTTGCACTGGTTTCGCAGCGTGTAGAGCTGCGCCGCAACTTGGGAGATTTTCATAGTTTGGCCTTTAAAGGAGAGATGTGTAGCAGAGCAGGTTTTACCACGCGCGCGCGGCGATGCACATGACGAGGGGCCAAATTTGCGACTCCAAAAGCCGGCGAATTGCTCAAAAAAGCGCGGTCGCCTATAATTATTTCAACAACGTTGCGGCGGTATTTCATTGACCGCCACCGCGCACGGCACTTGGGCCGATTTCAAAAGGCAGCGCATTTTTCTTTGCCACAGCACAACAGGGAACATCGACACTGGGGTGACAGGGCGAGAAAAAGCAAAGTCGGTTGGAAAACCGCCGAAAAAGAGCGCAGGCAGCAGGAAGTCGGTCGCGGCGTTGAAAACAAGTGGAGAAAAAATATGAAGAACTGCTTCAAAGTCGCACTGGCGACGCTCGCGTTGGCCGGAATGGGTAGCGCGGCCAGGGCCGATTTGACCCTCAGCGGCGCCGTGGGTCTGCCGCTCAACCCGACCGCGCAAATCCCGCAGCAGGGCGGCGGCGCGCGCGTTCAGGGCAACTATTTCAACCTGGGCAACAACATCAAAGACTACGGCATCGTCGGCGCCACCCGCGTTGGCGACGGTCTGGAAGTCAACGGCGGCTACACCACCATCCGCGGCAACGGCGACAGTCGCAACGGCCTGGCAATTGGCGGCAAATACCTCTTTTCGCGCGAAACCGACCCGGTCGGCGTGCGTTTCGCGGTGGGCGCCGGTTATGACCGCGCGCTCGCCAAACAGACCTACGCCTATGGCGTGGCGACCAAGTATCTGGGCGAGGCGACGGGCGAAAAAGTGCCTATCACCGCGCACCTCGGACTGCGCTACGACCGTTTCAGCGACATCGATTCCAACAAAGTCTCGGTTTTCGCGGGCGTCGAAGTGCCCGTCACCCAGACCGGCGCGGTGCAGGTCGTGGGCGAACTCCAGTCCAAAAACGCGCGCGGCGGCACCACGCCCTACTCGGCCTCGGTGCGCTACCGTCCCAAGGGCCAGCCCTTTGGCGCATCGGTCGGTTATGCGCGTCAGGGTCTGACCTCAAATGGCGGCGTTTTCGCCCAGATCGGTTACACCTTCGGCGGCGGCGCTTCGCAGTAAAGCCCAAAAAAGTGGAAAAGGACGCGACCCGAAAGGTCGCGTCCTTTTTTGCGTTTGAGCGAACTGAGGAGTGGCTTTTGGAGGTTTGTAGGGGCGCCGCAAGGCGCGTCTGGAAGGCACTACGCCAATTAAACGCGCCTTGTGGCGCTACTACAAACCTCGCATCCCACCTGATTGAGCTACTCGATTGAGCTACTCGATTGAGCTACTCGATTGAGCTACTCGATTGAGCTACTCGATTGAGCTACTCGATTGAGCTACTCGCTCAAGCCGCGCGAGGCGCTTGCGTCCAGGCATCTAAAATCGCGCCATCGACGCCGCGAAACTCGCCGCGCAACTGCTTTTGGTCGATTTCGAGGCTGAGAAATCCGCCGACCATGTCGCGGTAAAACGGGCCGAACTCCTGCGTTTTGCGGGGACGCAGACCCGCGCCGCCCGCGCCGCACACCACGAACTGCGTCGGGTTTTGCGGGATTTGAATGCGCTGCAAATCGTGGTCATGGCCGGAAAACACCGTATCGACGCCGTATTTCTGGCACAGCGGCACCACGATTTCGCGGATGATGGGAATATCGGCCTCGCCCGCGTGCGCACCGTCGGTGAAGGGCGGATGGTGGCCGACCAGAAACTTCCATTTCGCGCTCGAAGCCGCCAGCGACTCGTTGAGCCAGCGGAGTTGGCGGTCGCCCAGACCTCTGACATTGTATTGCGGCAGCCACAAATCGGTGTCGAAAAAGAAGAAATCGGCGAGCGGATTTTGCGCTGTGCCGCCCAGCGAGCGGCCATAATAAAAACCGTCCATATTCCACCGCGTGGTGGGTTTTTGGCCGTAGACGAGTTGGGCGTTGGGATCGAGTCGCCAATCGTGATTCCCCAGCACCGCGAAAAACGGAAACGGCATCGACGCAGCAGGATACATCGCCTCGAATTTGGTTTCCCACTGCGCGTCCGCCGGGTTTTTCACGCCGTCGTTGTAGAAATTGTCGCCCAGAGAAATCGCAAAATCGAGCGGTTTTCCGATCTGCGCCGCGCGCCGCGAATGGGCCGCCATCGCGCGCGCCACGCTTTTTTGCAGGTCGTTGCCGCTGCCCCAATCGCCAAACAGCACACAGCGCAAAGCCGCGGAACTCGCAGCGCGGTCGGGTTTGGGCAAGGGCGGCGCCGCCGTCAATTGGTCTCTGGCGTGCAAATGTTGGGGCGCCAGACGACAGCCCGAAACCACCGCGCCGGAAATCGCGGCCCATTTGAGAAATTCGCGTCTTTGCATGATGAAAACCAGTCTACTTCGCAAGGTTGGCGGCGAGGTAAGAACGAAGTTAAGTTTTGGCGACCGCAATCGCCTCGCGCAGCGCCCGTTCCAGGCGCGCGCCGCCGATTTCACGCGCCTGGCGCGAGGAATGGGCTTTTAAATCGTCGAAACGCAGCGGCGCGCCGAAATGGACGCGCACTTTTTGCAGCGTCGGACGCGGCTGGATTTCTCCGTGCGGCACGATGAACTGCGAACCCCACAATCCGACCGGAATCACCGTCGCGCCCGATTTGAGCGCAATTAAAAGCGCGCCGGGCAAAATCTCGCCCATTTCGCCATCGGGCGAGATGCGGCCTTCGGGAAAAACCACCAGTCCGTCGCCATTTCTGAGCACTTCGAGCGCCTGTTTGATGGCGGCGCGGTCGGGCGAGGCCGGATCGACGGCGAAACAGCAGAAAAACTCCAGAATCGGCGCCAGCCAGGAAATTTCCCACAATTCGCGCTTGGCCATCCACACAATCGGAAACCGAATCGCCGCGCCCAACACCGGCGGGTCGAAATCGGACATATGATTGGAGGCGAAAATCACCGGCCCGCGGTGGGGAATGTGGTGGCGCCCCGAAACGCGGTAGCGCGGCGCCATGATTCGCATCAAAGCGCCCATCAAAAGCGCGAGAAGGGCGTGATTGCGGCGGAAAAAAGGGCGAATCATCGATTGGTTGTCAGGTCATTTCGAGGTTTCAGCGAATAAATTCGCCGCAAAGGGGAGCAAAACCTGCCTTCGCAGGTTGAAGCAGCTGCGACTTCTCAGAAGAATTGCGGGCCAGCAACCTGCGAAGGCAGGTTTTGCTCCCCTTTGCGGCGAATTTATTCGCTGGCACGAAATGCACTCACTCTTCGTGCCCCACAATCACGCGCATCGCTTCTTCGGGCGAGATGTGTCCCGCGGTGACTTTGCCGCGCGCGTCATCGACCAGGGTCTTAAAACCGCTCTGGCGCGCAATCGAGCGCAAGGTATCGGAATCCTGTTTGTCCATGATGGCGCGGCGCAAGCGGCTATCGATGTGGAGCAGTTCGAGCAGCGCCATGCGGCCCCGGCTGCCGGTGCCGCCGCACTTTTCGCAGCCCGCGCCTTTGAACATCGGCGAATCGGGCGAAAGATCGAGCGCGGCGCCATATTCGAGGCGCGCCGGGTCGTTTTGCGGGATCGGCGCGCGGCAAAAGCGGCAATTGAGCCGCGCCAGTCGCTGCGCGATGACGCCGACCAGACTCGACGCGATGAGATACGACGGCACGTCCATATCTTGCAAACGCGTGATGGCGGCGACGGCGGAGTTGGTGTGAAGCGTGGAAAGCAGCAAATGACCGGTGAGCGCCGCGCGCACGGCGACATCGGCGGTTTCGGGATCGCGGATTTCGCCGACCAGAATCACATCCGGGTCTTGGCGCAAAATCGAGCGCAAAACCGAGGCGAAATTGAGGCCGATATCGGAGTGAACGTTGGTTTGGGTCACGCCTTCAAGTTCGTATTCGACCGGATCTTCGACGGTAATCACGTTTTTGGTGTCGTCGCGCGTGCCGGCGAGCGCGGCGTAAAGCGTGGTGGTTTTGCCGCTTCCCGTGGGGCCAGTCACCAAAATCATGCCGTGGGAGCGGCCCAGCATCGACTCGAAATCGCGTTTGTCGTCTTCGGCAAAGCCCAAACGCGTCAAATCGGTGACGAGGGAAGTGTGGTCGAGCAAACGCAGCACGATTTTTTCGCCGTGAATCGAGGGCAAGCTCGAAACGCGAAAATCGAAGGTGCGTTTGCCCAGCGTGGCGCGAAAACGCCCGTCCTGCGGCATCCGGTTTTCGGTGATGTCGAGGCCGCCGATCACTTTCATGCGCGAAACCATCGGCAGCGTCAAATCCGAGGGCAAAAGTTGGCCGGGACGAAGTTGGCCGTCGATGCGATAGCGCGGCAAAAGCCCGTCGGAGCGCGGTTCGAGATGAATATCGGAGGCGCCCATGGTGATGGCGAGGCGCAGTAGCTCGTTGGTGAAGTGAACCACGGGCGCCTGCGACGGATCGGCGGCGCCATCGGCGCCCTCGACGGTAAATACGCCGTTGAAATCGGTGTTGTCGCGCTCGGCGAGGCCGACTTCGGGAGCGACCGGCGGGCTAATCGCTTCGGCGTGGCCGTTGGCGTCACCATTGGATGCGGGCGCGGCTTCTTCGTCGAAAGCCTGCGGCATGAAGCGCATGATTTCGCCGGGCGCGATGAATTCGAGCCGCACCAGGGCGTGAGCGAGGGTTTCGCCCGCGTGCCGCAGACGGGCCGCGTTGGTGAGAGATTCGCGGGAGAGAAGTCCGGCGCCGTGCAGGGCGCGGGCGAGATGTTCGTCGGTCATAGCGGGTGAAATCCAAAACGAGCGGAATTAAAGCGATGAGCAGTTTAATTGGCGGGAAGTTTCGCGTTTTTCGCTATCAAATATAGGAGTTACGCAGTTGGCGAACCCAGAGCGTGAGCGACGGGCTACAACCTTCCCTCAGCCCGTCGCTCACGCTCTGGGTTCGTCAACTGCGTAACCCCTAAAATAGAAGGCGCAAACCCAACTGTTAAACTGAAGGCCCACAATTCAACCTCCAAAGGATTTTCCACTCGTGTTTTTTCTCGGCACCCAGACCATCAACGCACTTGGCCATCTCGAAATCGGTGGCTGCGACACCACCGAACTCGCTCAAACCTACGCGACGCCGCTCATCGTCATGGACGAAGCGCATATCCGCAACCAAATCGGCGCCATGAAAAGCGCTTTCGCGGCGCAAAACGTCGATATTCAGATCACTTACGCCAGCAAAGCCTTTCCCTGCCTCGCCATTTCCAAAATTGCCGCGCAGGAAGAATTATGGATCGATGTCGCCTCGGCGGGCGAGCTTTTGACCGCGTTGCGCGCCGATTTTCCCTCCGAACGCATCATTTTTCACGGCAACAACAAATCGCGCCAGGAACTCGAAATGGGCGTGGGCGCGCGCATCGGCAAAGTCATCGTCGATAACTTGGACGAACTCGATATGCTCGACCAAATCGCCGGTGAAGCGGGCATGATTCAGCCGATCATGCTGCGACTCACGCCCGCTGTCGATGCCCATACGCATCGTTTGATCCAAACCGGGCGCATCGACACCAAATTCGGCTTCAACATCGACGGCGGATTCGCGCGCGCCGCCGTGGAAATCGCGCTCCAAAAGCCCAATCTCGAACTTCTCGGCGTCGGCTGTCACATCGGCTCGCAGATTCTGGACGCGCCCTTTTTTACCCTCGCCGCGCGCCTCATGACCGAGTTTTTGGCGCAAATCCGCGATGAACTGGGCGTCGAATTTCCCCATCTCGACCTCGGCGGCGGTCTCGGCGTGCGCTATTTGCCCGAACAAGCGCCGCCGTCGATGGAAGAATACGCCGCGACTTTAATCAGCACCGTGCGCGAAAATCTGGAGAAATTCGGCCTGCAAATGCCGACTCTGGCGATAGAACCGGGCCGCTCCTTGGTTGGCGAGGCCGGAACCACGCTTTACAGCGTTGGCACAATCAAGGTGATTCCCAATGTTCGCACCTACGTTTCGGTCGATGGCGGACTCTCCGACAACCCGCGCCCCGCGCTTTACGAGGCCAAATACTTCGCGCTCAACGCCAGCAAAGCCGCTCAGGAACAGTCGCAGACCGTCGCCATCGCTGGAAAACATTGCGAAACCGACGTTTTGATCGAAGAAGCCCAGATTGCCGACCCCAAACGCGGCGATATCATCGCGGTTTACGCGACCGGCGCCTACAACTACGCGATGGCGAGCAATTACAACCGCTTTCGCCGCCCCGCCGTGGTTTTGGTGAGTGAGGGGCAGCACGACGTGATCATCGAGCGCGAAACGCTCGAAGATGTGTTGTCGCACGACCTGATTCCCGAACGTTTGCGGCTGCGCGAAGCCGTCGCGGTTTAACTGTCGCGCGGCTCTGACCGGTTCCCTCTCCGGTAATCCGGGGAGGGTTAGGGAGGGGTCTTGCTCTGGAGAATCTTGTCCACTTTTGCAAAGTCTCCGCTGACTGAACCCCACCCTAACCCTCCCCGCAAGCGGAGAGGGAACCGGTCAATCGGTCACCACTTAAAATTCCTCCCCAATGCCTTCCCAAGAAGCACTTCTCGGTCTGCTCTGCGCGATTCCAGCGCTGGTGGCGGGCCTCACCGTTCACGAATTCGCCCACGCCTGGGCCGCCGACCGCCTCGGCGACGACACGCCGCGCCGCGAGGGGCGTTTGTCACTCGATCCGTTGGTGCATATCGACCCCTTTGGCGCGCTGTTTTTCGTCATCGCTTTTCTTTCCGGTTATGGTCTGGGCTGGGCCAAACCGGTCATGACCAACCCGCGCAACCTCAAACACCCGCGCCGCGACAGCCTGCTGATCGCCATCGCCGGGCCGATTTCCAACATTCTGCAAACCCCGATCTGGATGTTTTTGCTGTTTCTGTTCGGTTATGGAGCGCAAAAAATGAATCTCGATGGCGGATCGACAAGTGCTGTTGCCAACCTGTTTTATCTCACGCTGCTGTCGGGAATCACCCTCAACATCGGCCTCGCCGCGTTCAATATGATTCCGATTCCGCCCCTGGACGGCCACTGGGTTCTGCAATCGCTCGGCGGGCGCCCCATCGAAGAGATTTTCGACCTGATCCGGCCCTATTCCTTCATTGTTTTGATTCTTCTCATCAATTTTACGCCGCTCCTTTCCATCGTGCTTGGCCCGGTGAGCCGGTTTTCCCATGAACTGGCGTTTCAGGTCTTGCAAGCCGGGCAAAAGCTCGCGCTCTAACTTCTCCAAAATGAGCGTTTCCTCGGCTCCTCTCCAAGAACCCGAACGCTTCACCGGCCACAAAATCCGGCTCGCGGTCTTTGAAGGGCCGCTCGACCTGCTGTTGTATCTGATTCGCGCCCATCGCGCCGATATTTTCGACATCCCGATTCAGCAAATCACCTCGCAATTTGTCGAATATCTCGCCTTGATGCGCGAAGTCGAAGTCGAAGTCGAAGTCGCCGGAGATTTCCTCGTCACCGCCGCGACTTTGATGCAAATCAAAGCGCGGATGCTGCTCCCCAAACTCGAATCGCAAAACGAGGAGATCATGGAGCAGGACGAAGCCGATCCGCGCGCCGAACTGGTGGAACGCTTGCTCGAATATCAACGCATCCGCGAAGCCGCCGAGACGCTGCGCGACAAACGCGACGAGCGCGCCGATTTGTTCGCCCGCCCGCCCGAATCGGCCAAAAACCAGTTCGATTTCGCCGCCGAATTCGATGCGGAACTCGCCCAATCGCTGCTTTTGGCCGAAGTTTCGAGCTTCGATCTGCTATCGGCGCTGCGCCGGGTGTTGAAACGCGTCGAAGAGCGGCCCGTGGCTCTCGTTAAGCGCGAAGCCTTCACCCTGCCCGACCGCTTGCGCGCTGTCGCGGCGCGGTTGTATCATACCGGCGAGCTTTCCTTCGATGCGTTGTGCCAAGATTGCGAGTCGCGCCTCGAAGTCGTGGTCACGTTTCTGGCGATTCTGGAACTGATTCGCCGCGGTCGCGCCAGAGTGCGCCAACTCACGCTTTTCGATGAAATCTGGCTGGAATTGAGTTGAAAGAGACGCCGTTCGCGTTCAAATAAGCGCAATGCCGAATTATCCCGACATCATCGAAGCGCTGCTTTTCGCGTCCGAGCGGCCCGTTCCACTCGACAAACTGGCGAGTTTGCTCCAACTTTCGCCGGCGTCGGCTTTGGCTGAACTGCGCGCGCTCGGCGAGGAAAAAGACGCGGTTGGCGCGCTGAAACTGGTCGAAATCGCGGGCGGCTGGCAGTTCGTCACCAAAAGCGAGTTCGCGCCCTTCGTTCGCAAGCTCAAAGACGAGAAAAAAGCGCGACTTTCGCGCGCCGCGTTCGAGGTTTTGGCAATTGTAGCGTATCGACAGCCGGTCACGCGCGGCGACATCGACGCGCTGCGCGGCGTGGAAAGCGCCGGGCCGCTGCATTTTTTGCTCGAACGCAAACTCCTGGTGCCGAGCGCGCGCAAAGATGCGCCGGGAAGACCGTGGCTTTATGCGACTACGCCGCGTTTTTTGGAGCAGTTCGGCCTCAAATCGCTCGAAGATTTGCCCGAATTAGACGAATTCGCCGCGCTCGAAGGCGTCGGCGGACACGCACAGACGTTGAATCTGTTCGACCGCGAGTAAAATGACCGGTTCCCTCTCCGGTAATCCGGGGAGGGTTAGGGAGGGGTCAAGTCTCCGAAAATTGACACTTCTTGAAAGATTCTCCAGAGCAAGACCCCTCCCTAACCCTCCCCGGATTACCGGAGAGGGAACCGGTCATCGCTTCACATTCTGAAACTTCCATGCGATTTCTTCTCGCTCTTCCACTTTTTTTCGCCCTCACCGCGCGCGCTCAAACTCCGCCGCCAGCCGAGCCAACCGCCGCCGCGACTTTCGTTCTCGATCTCGATTCGAGCCGCGTTTTGCAATCGAAAAACCCGCACGCGCGGCTTTTTCCGGCCTCGACGACCAAAATCATGACCTGCCTGGTCGCGGTCGAACACGGCAATTTGAATCAAATCATTCGCGCCGGAAAAAACGCGGCCAACACTGGCGAAAGCGGCATCGGGCTTTTGGAAGGCGAAAATCACACCTTGCGGGAACTCATCGAAGCGGCCCTGGTGCATTCGGCCAATGATGCGTGCGTGGCGATTGCCGAAGGCGTGGGCGGCGATCAGGCGAGATTCGTGGCGTGGATGAACCAGAAAGCGCGCGAATTGGGCTGCCGCGACACCCATTTTGTCAATCCGCACGGTTTGCACGACCCGAATCATTTCACTTCGGCGCACGATCTGGCGGTGATGGGACGCGCCGCGCTGGAACAACCGTTTATTTCGCAGGTGGTGCGGATGAAGACCGCGACGATTGGCGGCAACTGGAAAATCGGGCCGCAGCGGGTGATGATGAACCGCAACAAACTGCTGTTTCGCTGGAATCAGTGCGACGGCCTCAAAACCGGCTATACGCGTCAGGCGGGCAACTGTTTGGTGGCAACGGCGACGCAAATCGACCGCGCGACCAAAAAACCGTGGCGATTGCTGGCGGTGACGCTCAAATCGGCGCCGGGCCACTCTTATCCCGACTGCGAAGGACTTTTGAAGCGCGCTTTTGCGGGTTTTGCGCCGCAACGCGTCGAGCGCGGCGGCGAAATTGTCGGCGAAAAATCGCTCCAAGGCGGCGCGTTCGCGCTGCAAGCGACGACGCGGCGCGACTTGTTCTTGCCAATGAGCGCCATCGAGCGCCAAACTTTGCAGCGTCGCGTTCGCATTTTGCCGACTCTGGCGCCGATTCAAAAAGGCGCCGTGGTGGGAAATGTCGAATACTGGGCCGCTCCCAACGCCAAAAGCGTCCGCAAACCGCGCCGCCTCGCGCAAATGACCCTCGTGGCGCAGGGCGACGTGCCACAAACCCTGCTCGCGCGCGCTTTGCCGCCGGTGGGCAATCGCGTTGGCCCGGTTTCGCTGGGAACGCGACTTTTTCTGCTGGGCCTGTTCTGCTGCGGCGCGGCCTCTTTGCTTCTTTTCAAACGACAATCTCATGCCCGACGCCGATCTCATCCCGCCTTTCAAACCGCCCGTCTCGAACCCCGAAGCGGCGCCTCAACCGCTTCCCGACGCCCTTCCAACCGACCCCGAAACTGAATCCGAGGCCGATTTCGAACCGTTCGACGCCTCGGCCTACTCCGCTTTTTCGGCGCCGGACGCCCCCGAAACCGAAGTCGAAGTCGAAGTCGAAGCGCCCGAAACCGAGCGCGTTTCCAAACTGATCGCCAAGGCCGGCCTCGCTTCGCGCCGCGCCGCCGAAGAGATGATCGCGGCGGGCCGCGTCACGCTCAATGGCCACGTCATCTCCGAACAGGGCGTCAAAGCCGACGTTCTCAACGACCGCATCGTCGTCGATGGCCATCCGCTGCGAATCTCGGAAAAACCCGGCGTGGTGCTGGTTTTTCACAAGCCGCGTCTGGTAATGACCACCAAAGACGATCCGGGCGGACGTTCGACGGTGATGGACTTTTTGCCGCGCAAATGGCAGAGTTTGCATCCGGTCGGGCGCCTCGATTTCGACACGTCAGGCGTGCTACTCCTCACCGACGATGGCGAATTGACGCATCTTTTGACACATCCCTCGCACGGCGCCGAAAAAGTTTACGAAGCGCGCGTGCGCGGCGTCGTCGAAGCGGCGGCGATTGAAAAATTGGAGCGCGGTGTGCGCCTTGATGACGGCCCGACCGCGCCGTGCCGTGCCAAACTCATGGCCCAGCGCGACAAAAACGCGCTGGTTCAACTGGTTTTGCGCGAAGGCCGCAATCGCCAGGTGCGCCGGATGCTCGAAGCCGTCGGACATCCCGCCAACGCGCTGCGCCGCATCTCGTTCGCGGGCGTCGAACTCGAAGGCCTTCCGGCGGGCGAATTTCGCATTTTGCTCCCCGTCGAAGTCAAAGCGCTGCGAAAGCGCGTCGAAAGCAAAGTCAAGAAACTTTCCGATCCCAAAGGCAAGTTCCACAAGCGCAAAATTCCCAAAATCGAGGCGCAAAAAACTCCCGCCGACCCCGAAGTCGTGCCCTTCAAAGTGCCGCACAAACGCCTCGAACGCGCCGCGATTGCCAAACAGGAAAGCGAGGAAAAGCGCGGCGTGCGCCCTTCGGCCAAAAATTCGACCAAACCCGCCGTGCCCAAACGCGACGCCAAACCCGATTCGCGCCCCGCGCCGCGCCGCCCGCGCAACGCGCCGGATTTGCCGCAAGCGCCGAAATTGGAGCGCAAAGGCTCGAAAGCGCGCGCCTTAAGCGACGCACAGAAGAACAACAAACCGGCGCCGCGTGCCAAGAAAGCGGAGGAAACTCCCAAAGCTGCCGCGCCGCGCCGCGCGCCGGTGGCCAGTCGGGTCGAAAAACGCTGGAAATCGTAGTTGGAAGGGTTGTCCTCGCTTCGCTGCGGCCCTCACCCGTCTCGCTGAGGCTCGCCACCCTCTCCCGCAAGCGGGAGAAGGATTTTGGGGAGCCGCGTTTCCTGCTAATTTCTGCGGGCCACCAACTTTTGGGTTGGCGAGACACCAAAAACCCTTCTCCCGCTTGCGGGAGAGGGTGGCGAGCCAAAGCGAGACGGGTGAGGGCCGCAGCCAAGCGAGGACAATTTCACCCCATTCCCCATGCGCCAAATCCTCGCCACTCTCGCTCTGCTCGGCGCGCTCGCCTTCTGGCTTTTGGTGACGCGCGGCAGTTTTGGCGTGCCGCACGAATGGGTTCTCGATCCCAACGCGACGCCGTGGCCTTTGGGCGCCTATTTGCTGCCGCTCGGCGTGCTTTTCATCTTCGGCGGCGCGGCGGCGCTTTCAGTCTTCGACCGCTTCAAGCGCGCCAAATCCGACGCTGAAAAGCGCAATTCCACGCTCACCGCGCTGTTTTGCCTGGCGATTGTGCTGTTTCTCTGGCCGTGGGCGCTGTTGGGGCCGGGCGCGATTTCGCAAAAAGACCCGCATGGCGGGCCGCCGCGCCTTACGCTCGAAGGCCGTTTTAACATCATCGCGGCGCAGTGGAGCGATGTGGCGACCGAATACTTCGGCGTCGCCTATCAAATCAGCGACGCGCGCAGTTTTGGCGGCGAATACGCGCGCAAATGGCAAAAACCGCCTTCGCCGTTTCAAGCCCATGTTGCGACGCATCCGCCCGGCGCGGTCTTGTTTTTTTACGGCGCGCGGCGACTTTACGAAGGTTTGCCGCCGGTCAAAAACGCCTTTGAAAGCCTCGCCGTCGCGCTGACACGGCAAAGCTTGGAAGAATCGCGCGATCTCGCGGGCGCGTTGCGAACTTCGTCGTCGGTTGGCATCGGCGCGCCCGATCCGCCGAATTTGCCGCTTTCGGCAGTCGGCGGCGCGCTGTGGAGCGCATTTCTGCTCGGATTTTCGCTCGTTCTGGCGATTCCCGCCGTTTACGGTCTCGCCACAAGCGGACAAAGCGGTGACGAGGCCGAAAAACGCGGACTTTTCGCCGTCGCGCTCTGGGTTTTGGCGCCCGCAGTCAATCTGTTCGCGTTTTCGCTCGACGCGCCGATTGCGATGGGAAGCGTCTGGACGCTGTTTCTCTGCGCCCGCGCGCTCGAAAATCCCGACCCCAAACGCGCACGCCTCTCGATGCTCGGCGCCGGAGTTCTGCTCGCGCTGACTTCATTTCTCTCCTTTGGCACGCTTGCCATCGGCGCTATTCTGGTTTGGGTGCTGATTTTTCATCGCCGCGAGATGCTGAAAACGCGCGGGCTGGAGTTGGTTCTCGCTTTTGCCGGGACGTGGCTCTTTTTATCGCTCGTTTTCAATTTCAACCCGCTCGAAGTCTTTTTCAACGCGATGCAAGTCCACCGCTACGCTACGCTGGGCAAACGCTCGCATCTGGCGTGGGCGGCGATGAATCTGGTGATGTGGGCGCCGTTTCTGGGTTTCGCCGCGCTGTTTTGCGCGCTGTTGTGCGCGCTGCGACGCCCAAAGGCCGATTTGTCGGGCGCCCAAATCGGAGTCGCCACGCTTTTTGTGCTGCTTTTGCTGTCTTTGTCGGGCAATGTGCGCGGCGAAGTCGAACGCTTGTGGCTTTTCGCGCTCGCGCCGGTCGCGGTCTGGGCCGCATTTGCGCCGATAACCACAAAAAATCGCGCGATTTTACTCGCTTTGCAAGCCGCGCAAACGCTTTTGATGGCGGCAACGCTCGGCCCGCTCGTCCGTCCCTGAAAACCAATGAATTTAGACCAATATCAAGCCGCGCAAAGCGGCCTCGTGTGGCGCGACATGAGCCATTTCGGGCGTTTTTCGGTGTCGGGAAGCGACGCCGCCGCGCTTTTGCACCATCTCACGACCCAGGACATCAAAGGCCAACCGGTTGGTGAAGCGCGCGAAGCGGTGATGATTTCGAGTAAAGCGCGCGTTTTGGATTGGCTCACGATTTTGCGCCTCGAAACGAATCATTTTCGCGTCATCACTTCGCCCAATCGCCGCCAAATGTTCGCGCCGCACGCGCGGCAATTCGTGCTGTTTCGCCAGGATGTCAAAATCCAAGACGAAACCGATTCCGGCCCGATGGGGGGCGCTTTCGGGCCGCAAGAGACTCCAAATTCCAGGCAAAATTGGCGGACGAAACGCTTGCCGGGCGGCGGTTTTTTGCAATTCGAGGCGCCGCAAAACGCGGTTTCAATGGACAACGACACCTTCAACGTCCTCAGAATCGAAGCGGGAATTCCCGTCACCGGACTCGAACTGACCGAGGAAATCAACCCGTGGGAAGCCGGAATGGAGGGCGCGATTTCGCTCGCCAAAGGCTGTTACAACGGACAGGAAGTCGTGGCGAGACTCCACGCTTACAAAAAAATCAAACAGGGACTTTTCGGTTTGAAACTCGAAAAAATCCCCGCCGAACTGCCGCAAAAACTCAGCAAAGACGGCAAAAACGCCGGTTTTTTGACCTCGGCCATCGAATCGCCGCGTTTCGGGCCAATTGGCCTCGGTTTCGTGCGCGGCGACTTTCAAAGCGAGGGCGAGAGGCTGGAATTGGATGGCCAAATGGCGCACGTCACGGCGCTTCCTTTCGCAACTCCGGCATGAGAACAGCAATTCGCCGGGCAGGAGAAAAATCATGGCACTTTACCAACATTTCCAACAAGCCAAAAAAGCTGAAAACCTGCCCGATGCCGACAAAATGGGTATCTGTCTCAACTGCAAATACTTCGATGTCGAGGGACAAACCACATTGGATCAAAAGCAGCAACTCGCCCACTGCGTTTATCCGGCTTTGATTCCATTTGCCCTCATCGTTTCGGGCACCAGTGCGTGCAACAAATGGGCGGAGCGCGAAAACGTCGATCCCGACGCTAAAGCCTATTCCAAACAGGGCGAATAAAAGAAAAAACGCCGCGAGTTTCCTATCTCGCGGCGTTTTTCATTGCTTCGTTCAGCGCGTCCGCACGTCGCGGTCAGGCCATTGCAAACCGGTCAGGCGATTATAAGCCTCAACGTATTTTACCGCCGATTTCTCGACGACTTCGGCTGGCAGTTCTGGCCCCGGCGCGCTTTTGTTCCAACCTAAAGTTTCGAGATAATCGCGCACGAATTGCTTGTCGAAGGAGTTTTGCGCGCGGCCCGGCTGATAACTTTGCGCGTCCCAGTAACGCGAACTGTCGGGCGTCGCCATTTCGTCCACCACGATCAAATCGCCGTCGCAAATCCCCATTTCGAACTTGGTGTCGGCCAAAATTAGGCCCTTTTGAAGCGAAAAGTCGGCGATCCATTGGTAAAGCGCAATCGAGGCATCGCGCACTTCAACCGCGCGTTTTTCGCCGAGAATATCGACGGTTTCCTGCCACGAAATCGGCGCGTCGTGGTCGCCGATTTCGGCTTTGGTGGTCGGCGTAAAAATCGGCGACGGCAACTTGTCCGCTTCGCGCAAATTCGGCGGCAATTTCACACCGCAAACTTCACCATTTTGCTGGTATTGTGCCCAGCCCGAACCGCTCAAATAGCCGCGCACTACGCATTCCACCGGCAAAACCTGCGCTTTTCGGCACAACAAAGCGCGTCCATCCCAATCGTTTTGCACGCCGAATTCGTGCCACGGATGGGGAAAATCGCGGGTGCGATGTAGCAGCAAATGGTTGTCGATGATGTGCGAGGTGCGCGCGAACCAAAACACGCTCAAAGTCGAGAGAATTTTGCCTTTATCGGGAATCGGCGTTGGCAAAACCACATCGAAGGCCGAAATGCGGTCGGACGCGACGAGAATCAGATTTTCGCCCGCGTCGTAAAGGTCGCGGACTTTGCCGGATTTGTGAGGCTGAAAATTCATGGTTCAAGAATGGCCACAAAAGACACAAAAGGGGAATTCCGAAAGTCCAATTTTTGTGTTTTTTGTGTCTTTTGTGGCCAATAAAAATTTTACATCGGCTCTAAGGGAATGAAATTGGACGGCACATCAGGTTGGGCGACGCGGCGCAAGATTTCCTGGGTGAGTCCCATGCCGTTTTCGATTTCGCGCGCGCCAAACGAGTATTTCTGGCCGCGAAAACCGAGGTTCATTTTGCCGTTTTTCGATTCGGCGACCTCGATTTCGTCGAAACGCACGAAGGTCGCGGCGCCGCGTTCGTTGATGAGTCGAATTCCGTCGCTTTCGAGTTCGATGCGGCCATTACGAGCGCGGCGGCGGCGCGAATCGAATTGCCAGGTCGCAAAACCAAAACGCGCCAGAATCGCCAGGCCCGCGCCGATTGCAAGCGCCGCTTTTCCCGGATCGCGCGCGATGAAAACCAGGCAAAACGCCGTCAGTTGCCCCAAAAACGCGCCGAAGGCGAAGAGGTAAAACGCGCGCGTTTCGTTGGGCGACGGCGGCAGAAAGCGGAAAATTCGCATCGTTTTTAGATGGGCCACAAAAGACACAAAGAAAACAAATGGGGGCTAACGAAACCCCTCTTTTTGTTTTTCTTGTGTCTTTTGTGGCCAAATCAAAATCCTATCGCGCGCAAAACCGCGCTGTTTTGTGCCGCGATCACGGTTGGCTCGCCGCCGATGCGGATCGCGGTGTTGGGGTCTTTCAAACCATGTCCAGTCACGACCGAAACCACAATCGGTTTGCGGCCCAGTTCTTCCCGCGCGCGCGAAAAATAGCCTTGCTTGGTCAATTTGGCGATGCCCGCGATGGGCGCGGCGCACGCCGGTTCGCCGAAAATGCCCGACAGCGCCGCCGTGGTCTTTTGCGCGACCAAAATCTCTTCATCGGTCACCGACCCGATGAAACCGCCGCTTTCGTCGCGCGCCGCGAGCGCTTCGATGCCGCGCGCCGGATGGCCGATGCGAATCGCGGTCGCAATCGTTTCGGGAAAATCGACGTTGTGGCCCAAAACCAGCGGCGCCGCGCCCGCCGCCTGAAAACCGCACATTTTGGGCAAGGATTCGACGCGGCCCATTTCAAAATACTCGCGGTAGCCCTTCCAATACGCGGTGATATTGCCGGCATTTCCGACCGGAACGAAGTGGAAATCGGGCGCGAAACCGAAAAAGTCGCAGATTTCAAAGGCGCCGGTTTTTTGGCCTTCCAAACGATACGGATTGAGCGAATTGAGCATCGCAATTGGATAATTGGCGGTCAAATCCTTGACGATTCGCAAGCCGTCGTCGAAATTGCCTTCAATCGCCAGCACCGTCGCGCCCGAAACCAGCGCCTGAGCGAGTTTTCCGAGCGCGATATTGTTGTTGGGAATGAGAACCACGCATCGAATGCCCGCAACGGCACAATACGCGGCAGCGGCGGCGCTGGTGTTGCCCGTCGAGGCGCAAATGGCGACCTGAGCGCCGTCTTCGGCGGCTTTACTGACCGCCATCGTCATGCCGCGATCTTTGAAACTTCCCGTCGGATTGGTGCCTTCAAATTTGAGATAAAGCTCGATATCGGGCGCGATTTGCGCGGCCAAACGCGGCGCGTGGACGAGCGGCGTGTTGCCTTCGTGAAGCGTGATAACAGGCGTGGCTTCGGAAACGGGCAAATGGGAGCGGTAGTTTTCGATCAAACCGCGCCACATCATGGCACTCGGCGCGCTGGGGTTGGAAATCATTGCGCTTTAGGTTTAACGAATTTTGGCGCCGCGATTCGGCGCGTATTGGTGATGGGTGCGCCAAAGCGACCGTGTCACCTGAGATTTTCATGCGCCATTTCGGTTTCCACGGCGCCTTTTTTGTCGTGAAGTGCCAGTCGGTCGATAATCGTTGCGCTGGCGCGGTTGAGGCCCAAAAGTTCGACTTCGTGCCCGCTGCGCCGCAAGCGAAACAGGACTTTATCGATGGCGGCCACCGCCGAACTGTCCCACAAATGCGCGTGGGTCAAAGCGCCGCCATCGGAATTTGGCGCACCCATTCTCCCAAAACCAGGATAAAAAACAGCAAAAGCGCGCCCGCCACGAAACTCGACAAACGCCCGCGCCCGCCACTGCGAAAGTTGATGACCGACTGCCCGATCATAGCGAAAAACGTCTATTGAGAAACGGGGAAAGCGAAAATCACGTGGGGCCAACCGCCCCCGAAGTGCGCCGCGAACGCGCGCTCAAAAAGGCGCGGCGGACACAACATGAAACTGTGGGATTTGCGAAGGCAAACTTGCCAAATCTTAGCGCTTTTCCGGCTGTGCCGTCAAGAAAAACACCGAGAAAGAGATGTTTGAAAATTTCTCTTTCGGGGTATAATCGTTTGACGTGATACGTATCACGTCAAACGATTATGGTAACGATGCGCGACATCGCGGCTCAGGCCGGGGTTTCTTACACGACGGTTTCTTACGTGATGAATCAACGCGATTCGGCGCGCGGCATCGGCGCGGAGACGCGGCAACGCGTCATGGAAACGGCTGCGGCACTGGGTTATCGGCACAATGCGGTGGCGCGGGCGATGGTGGAAGGCGGGCAACGTGTCATCGGCTTGCTGATTCAAGACCCGGCAGTCGAATTTCGGGCGAAGATTTTGGCCGGCGTGATCGAGGAAGCCAACCGCAGCGGTTATCTCATCAAGGTGTTTCCGCTGCTGCAAAATAGCGTTCCCGAAAGCATTCTCAACACTTGTTTGGAGCAGCGCTTGAGCGGGGTTATCGTGGTGAACGTGACGACCGAGTCGCTGCGCCATGTTCATGAAGAATTTTCGCGTTATGGCGTGGCGATAGCGATGGTCGATGATGTTGCGCCGCAGGGTTGGGGCGTGCGCGTGGTTTCTGACGATGTAGCTGGCGTCCATTCGGCGCTCCAGCATTTGTGGGATCTGGGCCACCGGCGCTTTGGTTTGCTGGGCGGCCCGCCCAATTCGGCGGTAACCCAGGTGCGGCGAGGCGCCTATGCCGACTTTTTGACTTCGCGCGAGGTGAAAATTGGGCCAATTATCGACGCGGCTTCCTCTTGGGCGTTTCGGCCAGAAGATGAGGCCCAATTGCGCTCGGCGCTCGGCGATTTGCAACGCCCGACCGCGATTTTTTGTGTCAGCGATTACCTGGCGATGCGTGTTTTACGCATCGCGCGCAGCCTGGGATTGGACGTGCCGCGCGATTTATCGGTCGTCGGCTACTCCGATTTATCGGTCGCCGCTTATGCCGATCCGCCTCTGACTACGGTGGTTCAACGTTTCCGCGACATGGGAGCGCTCGCAGCGCGGCACATCATCGCTCGCGTGGAACGGGCCAAAGTGGAATCGCCGCAAATTCAGGGGGCGACGTTGCAGATTTACAACGAAGCCCTGAACGAAATTCTACCCACTCATTTGGTGGTGCGCGCTTCAACGGCACCGCCCATTTCAATTCAAAGGAATTAAAACGATGACTTTCTCGCCAGTTTCAACACCCAAGCACCGCTCCACAGCTTTCACCTTGATCGAGCTTCTCGTGGTCATAGCCATCATATCAATCCTGGCTGCGATTCTCTTTCCCGTTTTTGGCCGCGCGCGCGAAAACGCGCGCCGTTCGTCTTGCCAGTCGAATATGAAGCAAATCGGCCTGGGAATTTTGCAATATATCCAGGATTGCGACGAGAACTTGCCGATGCGCTTCACGCGCGTGCCTTTTACCTCGGCCAACGGCACCAACTATGGTGTGCAGTCGTGGCGCAAAATGACGCAGCCTTACCTGAAGAGCGCGCAAATCTTCCAGTGCCCGTCCAATCCGCGCAAAGAAGACGGCACCACAACGGACGATCTGCCGATTTCCTACGCGGCCAACCGCATCGACTGCGGCTCGTCAGGCGGCGTTTTCATGGATCAAAACAGCGGCTGCGGCACTACGGGCCAGGTTTTGGTTCCTGCCTCCTGGCCCACGGCGGAACCCTATCTGGTGCCTTTGCCGATCATTACGCTGCCGTCTTCGACTATCATGGTCGTGGAATCGACTTCCCGTTACACCGAATATCGGGGCGATGGCAGCACGGGCACGACAGGCAGTTTCAACCAGCCCACAGCCAGCGGCACCGCGAATCCGGGCGTTCTGTTTTCCGGCCACCTGACCACCGCCAATTTCCTGTTTTGCGACGGTCACGTGAAGTCGCTCAAACCCTTTCAAACCGTTTCGGCCATTGATGGCGGCACCGCCAACCCGTCGATGTGGAAGCCCGGCAACCTTGATTTTGGCGGCAGCAACAACGTTCGCACCAACCTCAAAGCAGCCGCAGATTTCTTCAAGTAACGGTTCGGATCGCTCGCAATTTTCGTTGCGAGCCATTCCTTTGGTTTGCCTGACCAGGGCTTGCCCGATGCGAGCGGCTACGCTGCGCCGCGCGATTTCTCAGCAAAATGGTGAACCGGTTTTACCCGGCTATTCGGTCACGATTTTAAGCAATGCGCTTCTGGCCTTGTTTCCGAGAAAATAAGCGAACCATTTGTTTTCGCGCGTTAAAGGGTGTTACGGACTTTTTCATAACCCGTAGAGACGTGCGTAGCGTCTTTCTTTATCTCCCGTCTTTTCCTTTGGAAAAGAAAGGCGCTACGCACGTCTCTACAAACTCCAATCGCCCCGACAGATTCCCGCCCAAAAATCTATCATGAAACACCAATTTCTCAGCGCCGCTCTCCTCGTTTCGCTCAGTGTCGGCTGCTACGCCCAAGAAAAACCGCTCGACACGGTCGAAGCCGCCGTCAAACCGGGCCAACAATGGAAATCGTATCCAACGCGCACTCTCGCCGATTTGCCGCTTGCGGCGACGGCACGAATCGACACCAATTTGGATGAATATGGCGGTTTGAAAAATCGCAAAGAGCGCGCGACCGGCTTTTTCTACGCGAAGAAAATCGGCGAGCGCTGGTGGCTCATCGATCCTGTCGGTGGACTTTACATCCATAAAGCGGTTGTTGCGGTCAGTCCCACCGCGACGCAGAAAGCCGCGACCCAAGCCAAATATGGCGACGAAGCGGGTTGGGCCTCGCAAACGGTGGCTTTGCTGCGCGAGAACGGTTTCAACGGCACGGGCGCCTGGTCGAACGATGCGCTGCTCCAAACCGCGCCCGCGCGCATGGCTTACACGCCGATCTGGAACTTTATGAGCGCCTATGGCCAAAAACGCGGCGGCACTTTTCAACAAGCGGGTCACATGGGTTATCCGGGCGACGCCATTTTCGTCTTCGACCCGGAATTCGAGACTTTTTGTGACCAATACGCCAAAAAATTGGGTGAATCGAAGAACGATCCCTATTTGCTGGGCCATTTTTCCGACAACGAACTGCCGTTTCGTCGCAACGCGCTCAAAGGCTATTTGACGATGCCCGCCGGTGACGCGGGCCGCGTCGTCGCCGAAAAATGGATGATCGAGCGTCACGGCGCCGGCGCGGGCACCAAAGATATCACCTCCCAAGACGAAATCGACTTTAATTTCCTCGTCGCCGAGCGTTATTTGCGCATCGTTTCCCAGGCGATCAAAAAATATGACCCCAACCATCTTTTTCTCGGCTCACGGCTTAACGGCGGGGTTTTGAAACGCCCGGAGATTTTTCGCGCCGCCGGGCCGTATCTCGATGTGATCGCGGTCAACTATTACGACGCCTGGACGCCTGATGCAGAACAAATGCAGATGTGGCTGCGCGAAGCGGGAAAGCCCGTCATCATCACCGAATGGTATGTGAAAGGCGTGGACAGCGGCATGGGCAACACCACCGGCGCCGGTTGGTTGGTCAAAACCCAGGCGGATCGGGGCAAGTTCTACCAGAATTTCACCCTCGGTCTGCTCGAATCGAAGCTGTGCGTGGGCTGGCACTGGTTCAAATACACCGACAACGACCCGACCAGCACCGCCGCCGATCCGTCCAACCTCGACAGCAACAAGGGCATCATGACGGCGGCCTACGTGAAATATCCGCCGCTTCTGGACGCGATGCGCGACCTCAATCAGCGCGTTTATCGCCTCGCCGATTACTTCGATGCCCGGCCAAAACCTTAAACAAGTGACTCCATGAACACCAGCAGACGACGATTTCTTCAACACTCCGCGACCGCTCTGGCCGCAGGTTTCGCCTTTCCGGGCCTCGCTTTTGACGCTTCCAATCCGAAAAGCGCGTTGCCGCGCAACCAATATCCGGCGCTCAAAAGTTTGAAATCCTACGACGCCTCCACGCGTGCGCTGTTAGCGCGCATGACGCTGGAGGAGAAAGTCGGGCAGATGATTCAGGCCGAGCAAAACGCGCTCAAAGCGGGCGATCTCGAAGCCTATCATCTCGGTTCTTTGCTTAGTGGCGGCAGTTCCGACCCCAAAACCGGCAACGGCGTCAAAGATTGGGCCGATCTTTACGACGATTTGCAAAAACAGGCGCAGAGAACCCGTCTCGGCATCCCGATTCTCTACGGCATCGACGCGGTTCACGGCCACAACAACGTGCTGGGCGCGACGATTTTTCCGCACAACATCGGCCTCGGCTGCACCCGCAACCCAAATTTGGTCGAGCGCGCGGCGCGCATCACGGCGCTGGAAATCCGCGCCACGGGCATTCAGTGGGCGTTCGCGCCTTGCGTGACCGTGCCGCGCGACGAGCGTTGGGGCCGCACCTATGAAGGCTTTGGCGAGTCGCCCGACCTCGCGCGCGTTCTGGGCGAAGCCGCCGTGCGCGGCTTGCAGGGCGACGACTTGAGCCATCCAAGCAGCGTCATCGGCTGCGCCAAGCATTTCGTGGGCGACGGCGGCACGACTTATGGCAGCGGAGCGCCGCACAATAACAAGAAAATTCTGGATCGCGGCGACACGCGCCTGGGTGAAACCGAACTGCGCGACCTGCATATGCAAGGCTATGTCGGCGCGATTCGGGCGGGCGTGGCGACGATCATGCCGTCGTATTCGAGCTGGAACGGCGTGAAATGTTCGGGCAGCAAGCGGCTTTTGACCGAAATTCTCAAAGACGAAATGGGTTTCGACGGCTTTTTGATTTCGGATTACAACGCCATCGACGAACTTCCCGGCACTTACAAAAACCAGATCGAACAATCGGTTTTGGCGGGCATGGATATGTTCATGGTGCCGCAGAAATACCGCGAATTGCACGCTTTGCTGCTCGAATTGGTCAAAGAAAATCGCGTCCCGATGGCGCGCATCGACGATGCCGTGACGCGGATTCTGCGCGTCAAATTCGCGGCGGGATTACTCGACAAAAAGCGCTCCCAACTCACTAATCGCGCCTTGCAAAACAGTGTCGGCTCGCCCGCGCACCGCGAGGTGGCGCGCGAATGCGTGCGCCAATCGGTCGTGGTTTTGAAAAACGAAAATCGAATTTTGCCGCTGTCGAAAACGGCAAAACGCCTTCACCTCGGCGGCAAAAGTGCCGATGATATGGGCAATCAGTGCGGCGGCTGGACGATCAGCTGGCAGGGCAAAAGTGGCGCGGTCATCGCGGGCACCACGCTTTTGAAAGCGATTTCGCAGACCGTTTCGCCATCCACCAAAATCACGTTTTCGCCCGATGGAAATGGCGGCGCGGGCGCGGGCGTCGGCATCGTCGTGATCGGCGAAAAGCCGTATGCCGAAACCAATGGTGACCGCGACGATTTGCATCTCGCGCCCGAAGATGTCGCCGCCGTCAAAGCGATGAAAAACGCCGGTTTGCGCGTCGTGGCGGTGCTGTTTTCGGGCCGTCCGCTCATTGTAGACGAGATTTTGAGCGACTGCGACGCGCTCGTCGCGGCGTGGCTGCCGGGAACCGAAGGGCGCGGCGTTTCCGATGTGCTGTTCGGCGATTTCAGCCCGACCGGAAAGCTATCGTTTTCCTGGCCGCGCACCATGGCGCAAATCCCCATCAATTTGGGCGACCGCGACTACCATCCGCTCTTCCCCTACGGGTTCGGCCTGACTTACTGACTTGCGAGAGGTTTTCAATCGACATCTTTCATAAGTCCAACGCGAATCGCGCGATGGGTTTGGAGTGCGCCCGTGAGGGCGTTGAAATGTTTCGAGAACGCCCTGACGGGCGCACTCCAAGCTTTCCAGCGGCTCAACAAAAGGACTTATGAAAGAGGTCTAATGAATAATCAACTCATTTTGTGCGGCGGCATCGTGGGCGCTTCGCTTTCGGTTTTTTCGGAGCGATAAAGTCAATTAATTGAAGCCTGGACATCATTCCTCAAGTGGCCCGCCAATCGACGCCCGCCAATCGACGCCCGCCATCGATCCTGCGACCGAGACATCTCCATCGAGTTCGGGCCAGTGCAAACCGCGTCCGCCCGCGCCGATTTCATAGCGTGCGCGTTGCTCCGGGGAGGCTTCGCGTAGCGTCGCAAACCACAATAAAGGCACGCTGATGATGCGCCCGTCGGTCAAATGGACGTGCATCAATTCCTCATCGAAAGCGACAGACTGCGCCAGCGCCGTTGTTGGAACGAAAACCCGGTAATCAATCATAAATATCTTTTCGATCTCCGACGCGCACGACGGTCACAACCAGAAGTTTGTCGCGCACTTCGTAGAGAATCCGGTAATCGCCGACGCGAATTCGATAGAGCGCGCCCGCGCCGCGCAGCTTTTTGCAACCTGACGGGCGCGGCGTGCTTTCCAGACCCTCGGCAGCATCGAAGATTTTGTTTTGGACGGCATCAGAAAACGCCATGATTTCCTTCCACGCGCGCGGGTCGAATTCGAGGCGATACGGCGGAATCTCGCTCATCGTCCGAGATGGCGACGCAAATCGTCTAAAGTGCGATTCGGCTCGCCTTCGACGGGATTGGCGAGGCGATAATTGGCGATCTCGACATCCTCGCGCTCTTCGAGCCACTCGGCCAAAACACGCGCCGCGATTTCATCGGGCGACACGCCTTCGCTTTGCGCGGCGCTTTGCAATCCGGCTTCGAGTTCGGGGGCGATTTGAATGCTCATAAAGTAAATTTTAGCGAAAACGCCGCCTGAAATTCAGGCAGCGTTTTCAATTCAAAGCGCCCACAATCGCACTTTGTTTTCTATTCCACATTTCGGACAAATCCCGCCGCCCTCCACGCGGCAACGACGAGCCAATTTGATGGATTGAAACAGCCAGAACGCAACTAAGATGGAGAAAATAATCGCCAATCCAGCGCGGATTGGGCTTTGTAAAAACCATGCCGAATACCCAGTTAAAGCCGTGAGAATCGCAGTGAAGTAAGCGAAGGCCAGAGGTCTTGCGGGAGCATCGCGATTTTCACCGCGCAACACGCTAAAATGCGTTCCACACGAGCGACAGCGCGTGAAATCCTCTTCGCGAGCGAACCCTAAATTCATAGCGAAAAGAAAAAGCAGAGGCTTTCGCACCTGCTTTTTGCATTTTACAACGCGCTTTGCAGCGCTTCGATTTTGTCGGTCTTTTCCCAGGTGAAATCCGGGTCATTTCTCCCAAAATGTCCATACGCTGCGGTTTTGCGGTAAATCGGGCGCAGCAAATCGAGGTGGTCGATGATCGCTTTGGGGCGCAAATCGAAGGTTTTCTCGACGGCGGCGGCGATTTTCTCGTCGTCGTGCGTGCCGGTGCCGAAGGTATTGACGTAGACCGAGAGCGGTTTGGCTTTGCCGATGGCATAAGCGACCTGGGTTTCGCATTTGGTGGCCAGACCCGCCGCGACGATGTTTTTGGCGACGTAGCGCATCATATAGCAGGCGCTTCTGTCCACCTTGGTTGGATCTTTGCCCGAAAAAGCGCCTCCGCCGTGACGCCCCATGCCGCCATAGGTATCGACGATGATTTTGCGGCCCGTGAGACCCGCGTCGCCCTGCGGCCCGCCGATCACGAAACGGCCCGTCGGGTTGACGAAAATCTCGATTTCTTCGTTGAAATATTCGCCGAGCGTCGGTTTGATGACGTGTTCGATGATGTCGGCGCGAATTTGCGCGTTTTCGATGTCGGGATGATGCTGGGTCGAAATCAGCACTTTTTCGACTGCAACGGGCTTGTCGCCTTCATAACGAATCGTGACCTGCGATTTGCCGTCGGGACGCAGCCATTTCAAGGTGCCGTCTTTGCGAACATCCGCGAGCTGTTTGCAGAGTTTGTGCGCCAAAGTGATGGGCAACGGCATCAGTTCGTCGGTTTCGGTTGTCGCGTAGCCGAACATGAGGCCCTGATCGCCCGCGCCGACGAGATCGTAGTTGTCGCTCGAACCGCCGATGCGCGCTTCCTCGGCTTTGTTGACGCCCTGCGCGATGTCGGGGCTTTGCTGTCCAATGGCGGTCATGACGCCGCCGGTCAAGTAGTCGAAGCCGTATTTGGCGCGCACATAACCGATTTCCTTGATGACTTTGCGGACGACGGCGGGCACTTCAACGTAGGTTTTGGTGGTGATTTCGCCGCCGACGATCACCAAACCGGTGGTGAGAAAGGTTTCACAGGCGACGCGCGCGGTGGGGTCGTCTTTCAAAATCGCGTCGAGAACGGCGTCCGAAATTTGGTCGGCCATCTTGTCGGGATGGCCCTCGGTCACGGATTCCGAGGAAAAATGATAGTTGCTCAAATTGCACACTCCAGAGTTTTTCGCGGGTGGCGAAACTCGCGCTCCCTGAACTCGAAAGTCGTTCAAGCGCTTCATCTCGCCGCGAATTAGCATCCATTTTAGCAAACAGATCCCGTCGCGCCCCATAATCGGCTTGGCAGCGAAGGTTGGCTCGAAATTTCCGTGCGAAAGGCTGACCAAGTGTCACAGTAAATTCTGGAAAGCTGCGAAACTTGCACGTTTAAACTCTTGAAAAAGACGAGCTTCAATTTGGATGTAACTTCGGTGGCACAAACGCATTTTTGCTTAGTTCCAGTTCAGCTTCGAGCCTGTGGTCGTCCACCAGTCGCGCCACTGCGAAAGTCTGCCGAATTCCAAGCCAGTGGCTGTGTGCAATGCTGCCACAACTCTTTTTTCCTTCAAAAAGGTGAGGCTGCGATCATACGGCGCGGAAAAAAAAGCCGGAACAGCGCGTTTTTCACCCCGCTCGGCTAAAACAAGGGCGGCGCCAAGACGCGGCGCTTCCACATCCCAATCGTGTGGCTCAAAGGAGCGCCTGAAAAACGCCTCGATCTGAGGTTGCGAGCGTTTGGGGTCGAGTTTGGCCATTAACCGGATCGCTTCCACGCGGGAGTCGCCCGCGTAACGCCCGTAAGCGACTTGAGCGAGTTGAACGAAGGCGCCTGCATCGCCTGAATCGGCCAGTAACTGCAATGCACTTTCGGGAGGGCTGAACACGCCGCGCCACTTGAACACGCGAAACAGCGTGGGCGCGGCGGTTTTAGGCAGGGCCGTGATACGCTCGTTGATAGCGTCCATTGGAGCGTTGGCAAAGTCCGTTTTTTCGGCATCGTTCACAATGGCAACGACTTGCTCGTAAAATGGGCCTTTTTGGAAGTTGTCGTAGCGGATCTCTCGCACCCGCGCCATTTCCATTTCCAACTGAGCTTCGGTGAACGGATTTTTGACGCCCGCGCGCTGCTTTTTCCACGCGCTCAAGACCTTAACTTTGAGATCTGGTGGCAACGGATTATCGCCGCTTTTTAAAAATTCATCGGGCAAGCGGGCGATGTGAAAAAGTTGCACGCCATAGGCATCGTCACGTTGAAGGCGCGTAGCCAATAAATCGCCAAGGCGTGGGTCAGGAATGTCATACAGGTGGTAATCTTGTCCGCCTGTGTCGCTTCGGTAGCCATCTTTGACGGCCTGCAACTCGACCGTAATCAACGCCAGGTTTGCGAGCGCATAATCGCCCGCGCTTTCCGGCTCCCAATTCAAATTCGCGCCCTGATAAAACAGCGTTTTCAGAGCGGGCGAAAATGAATGTTTGTTGACCATCGCCTGCGCCGCGACCTCGCGGAGCGGAGCGGAGCGAACGGGTGCGCCGCAAATGTTTCGAGCCGGGCGATTGGAGCGGAACTTCCACCCTTTAATACCCGTTGCGCGGCGGCGAGTTGCTCAGTCCAGATGGGACTTTTGAGCTGTTGCTCAAGCGTGCTTTTCCGCGCTTGCGCTACGGGCAACCTGGCTTGAGATAGCGCTACAGACGAACTCCCCACACCTAAAATGAGGAACAAAGCGGCCCACCCAGCAGTCGTTTTTTCTGAAATATTCATCGTCGGATCAGGTTCAACAGTTCACCATATTAGAGACGCAGAATTTTTTGAATTTCTTTGCGTCTTTGCGCCTTTGCGGTTCAATTTTCAAATTTCGCCGTTATATAAATCGAGCGTCATATCGCCGGAAAGCAGTTTGTAAACGTCGCGCACCTGGCGAAAGCCGTTTTGCATCAGAAAACCGGCGTCGCGGCCATAACTTTTGATGCCCACGACATAGAAATTCGGCTCGATGAGCTTCAAAAGTTCCGTCGAATCGAGCTTCGACTCATTTTCGGGACGCTGAAAGGCGCCCAGTTTTTCGGCGTAACCCGTCGAAAGCCCGACGCCGGCGCGCAAATTGGCGCCGTGGAGTTCCTCGGCCAAAAGCGGCGAAGGCGCGCCGGTCGCGGCGTGCGGCGCGATTTGCAATTCTTTCCACAGCGTTTCGTCGGGGCGGAAGCCGGTGTGGGCGCAGATCGTGTCGCACTCGATTTTTTCGCCGCCGGAAAGCGTCACCGTGAAGCGATTGGCGCGGCGTTCGATGGCTTCGACCAAAGTGCGCGGGCGAAAATCGACGCGCTCCTCTTTCACCAGTTCGTTGGCAAGACTGCCGAGTTTTTGGCGACCCGATGAAACATCGTTGGGGTCGAACGCGTAAACCGCGCCATTTTGCGCGACATCACGGCGCACCACCCATGTCACGCGCGTTCTGGGGCCTTTTTCGAAGTAATCCGCAATCGCCAAAAGCGTCGAGGCCGCCGAGTGGCCGGAACCGATAACTAAAGCGTGTTTGTTGAAAAATCGCGGGTTGTCGGCGCCTTTGACATCGGGAATCGCGTAATCAATGAATTTCCCCAGTCCGATTTCGCCCGGCGCGGGCATTCCGCCGTTTCCGGCGAAATTGGGGCTTTGATAAACGCCGGTCGCGTCGATCACCGCGTCGAAATGGCGGATTTTCTCGCCGGCGATGCCTTTGGTCAGCAAGCGAAAAGGCCGCGAGGCGCGTTTTTCGCTTTGATAAAAATCGCTTTTGAGCGCGGCTTCGCGCGCGATGGAAAGCACTTCGGTTTGCGGCGAAATGCGGCTTTTGAGCGCATCAAGGCTCGCCAAACGCGTCAGATAATCGCCGAGGCGCGCGCCGGTGGGCCAAGTTTCGCCATCGGGCAGATGGTCGCCGCGCTCGGTGAGAAGGCGCACCGCGAGCGGCGAGCGGTCGCGTTTCCACTCGGTGAAGAGGCGAACGTGGCCCCACTGCCGCACGTTTTCGCCGAGCCGTCCGCGCTCGAAAAGGTGGACATCGTGGCCCGCCACGCTTCCATAAAGCGCGGCCTCGATTCCGATGGGCCCGCTGCCGATAATGGCAATTTTGCTGATCATTGGCCAGCAGTCTATGGACGAATCGCCATTTCTTGCACGCCTTGTCTGCCCGCGCGCCGCGCAAGCAGATATGCTGTTTCGTGAAACAAAAAGTTGACGTTTTCTCCCCGTTTTCCGCCCGCGCCGATGACTCTGGATCTCACAACCGTTGTCGCTTTGACCGCCCTGAGCGCCTTTTTGATGGGCGCAAGTATTTCGCTCGCCAGCCACACCCAGTCAACCAGCGCGCCTTCGATGGCCAGTCTGGGGCGCGGCTGTTTGGGGCAAAGTCTGGGTTGGATTCTGGTCGGGATTTGCGGCCAGATCAACAGCACGATCTTGGTTTTTTGTGGTCAATTGGCGCTTTTGGTTTCGGCTTTGTGCTATTTGCACGCGGTCAACGTGTTTTTGGATGGCGCGCCCCAAAGCGACAAACGCGACGCGACGCCGTGGCTCAAAAGCGCGCTTTTAGTGGTTTGTCTGCCCTATTGTCTCGCGCTTTTCGCGTTTACTTTTGCTTTTCCGAGCGAAGCGGCGCGCGTGATCGTGATCGCGCTCACCCATGGTTTTCTCAGCACGATTTGCGCGGTGCGTCTCTTGGGCGCGCGCCCGTTGCCGTTTCTTCAAAGTCGCCGCATCGTGGGCTTCGGTTTCGCTTTGGTGGCGCTCTCGCACCTGTTTCGCATCGTGATCGCGGGCATCGACGCGCCGCCGACTTCGGATGCCACGGCGCTGTTCTCGGTGCTGATTTCGCCGACCGGAACGCTGCTTTTCGGGCACGTCGCGGTCGTGATGCTGACGTTTTTGTTCGTGCTGATGGTGCATGACCGCGCCGCGCACGAACTGCGCGATTTGGTCACCCACGATTATCTGACCGGCGTTTTCAACCGCTCCGCGTTCGAGGGGTTTTCGCGTCAGGCCATCGAACAGGCGCTGCGTTCGGGCGATGCGCTCTCGCTGTTGCTGCTCGATGTCGATCACTTCAAAACCATCAACGACACGCTCGGCCACCCGACCGGCGATGTCGCTTTATGCACGCTGACCGATTTAACCGCACAAAAACTGCGCTCCCAGGATATTTTCGGGCGCTTTGGCGGCGAAGAGTTCGCGGTGCTTTTGCCCGCCACCGACGCACTCGGCGCGTTTCTGGTCGCCGAACGCATCCGCGAAAGCGTGGCCGAAAACGAGTTTCACGACGGCGCCCACGCGTTTCGCATGACGATTTCCATCGGCATCGCCGCGCTGTCGTCGCGGGGCGATTTGTCGAGCGCCGAGCGCCTCAGCGCGCTGTTTCGCGCCGCCGACAGCGCGCTTTACCAGGCCAAAGACGCCGGTCGCAATCGCACCATCATCGCGCCCGCTCCGGCGAGCGTTGCGCGACCCGTCGCCGTTCCCCCAACCGTTGCGCCCAAAGTGGCTTAAACCGTTTACCCACGCCGCGTGACAACTCACCCGCCAGTGGACGAAATTCGCTGGGGCAGTCCAGACTCGTTCTCCTTCCGCCATGCCACTTACACCGACCCAAAAAACCGAACTTCACGACAACGGATTTCTGCTTCTCCAAGGCGCCGTGGCGCCCGAACTGGTGGATCGCGCGCTGCAAACCATCAATCACCGCTTGGGACAGGGCTTCGACTCCGAGGCGCTGCGAACCTGGAGCGCGCAGTCGTTTTTTCCCGAATTGCAGGGCGAAAAAGTCATCACCGACCTCTTCAACGCCTCGCAGGTGCGCCCCACGCTCGAAACTCTGCTCGGCGAGGGCAATGTCGGCGAAGCCAAAGGTGGTCAACTCGCGCTGCGTTTTCCGCGCGAACCGGGCACGCAACCCCAACCCGCCGGGCCGCACATCGACGGCGTTCACACGCCCACCAACGGCGTTCCCAAAGGCACGCTCGGCAGTTTCACCGCCCTCGTCGGCGTGTTTTTGACCGACATCAACGCGGATTACGCCGGGAATCTGTCGATTTGGCCGGGAAGCCACCTCAAAATGGAAGCGTATTTCCGCGAACACGGCATCGATATGCTGCTCAACGAAGGCCGCACGCCCAAACTCAATTACGGCGAGCCGCTGCAAATCCAGGCCAAAGCAGGCGACGCCATCATCGCGCACTATCAACTGCTGCACGGCGTCACCATGAACCTCGCGCCGATGCCACGCTTTGCGACGTTTTTCCGCGTCACCCATCCGCTTCACCGCGAAAATCGCATGAAATGTTTGACGAATTTGTGGCTGGAATGGCCGGGCGCGCAGTAGATTCGTAAAAAAAGAACCGCAAAGGCGCAAAGATTTTCTTGGATTTTCTCTGCGCGTCTGTGGTTTTAAAACGCGAAATCAACCGGTATTTTTTTCCGGCGCGGGCTTGAAGGCGCTTTCGACCGGTTTGCCGTCGAAACTGGCGGGAAGTGGCACATCGAGCAGCCACAGCGCGGTCGCGGCGGTGTCGCAGGTTGAAACCGGAGCCGTGATTTGGGACTTCGGCTTCACCGCTTCGCCCCACGCGATCCACGGGATCGTCATGTCGTCGGGGCGACTCGTGCCGTGGGTTTTGGCGTGACCGCCGTGATCGGCGCTGAGGATAAACACGCTTTCTTTTTCGATTCCGGCCTTTTTCACGGCCTCGCGCACGATTTTGAGAGCCGCGTCTTCGTCGGCGAAGGAACGGACTTGCTGTGGCGTGCCCCAACCGTATTTGTGGCCCGCGCCATCGGAATCGGCGAAGTGAATGAAACACAGATTCGGCTTTTTCGCTTCGATATAGCGCGCCGCTGTCTGCGCCACGACTTTCGCCGAATAAGCGGGAATTTCAAACTCATCCAGCGTGCCAGGCACGTTGAGATGGCGAAACTTGGGTTTTCCCGCGAAAAGTGCGGTCGTGTAGCCGTAATTGCGCGCGAGGCCGAAAACCGTCGGCACCTTGACCAGACCGCGCGAGGGAATCCAATCGTTCCACAAAATGCGATGCTTGATGGGCTGCACGCCAGTCAGCATCGAAGTGTGCGAAGTGAGCGTAATCGAGGGAAAAACCGTTTGCGCATTCCACGTCGCGGCGCCTGCTTTGGCCATCGCCAGGGTGACGGGCATCGGCGAGCGTTTCATCACTTCGGGCTTACCGCCATCGAAGGAGATGATGAAAACGTGCTGCGCGCGCGGCGCGGCGCTGGCGGGGAAAGAAACAGCGAATACTGCAAAAAGAAGGGGGGAAATGGTTTTCAAAACAGCATTAAGCGTAACAACCCATAGCAAAGTGAAAGCTAAGAACGCTTTAAAACTGTCTTCACGGCAACAATTCCACTTTAAAGCGAGTGAACGCCGGATTTGGAACAACGGGTTTGGCTATTTCCATTTTTTCGGTTTGAGGCACACTACATCTGACTTTAACGTAAGAAGTAAATTGAACCACAGGTTCGATAATTAACCAGTGTTGCGGGTTGGTCAGCGGGCAAAGTTGACAAGTGAAAGTGTGACTTGTCCCGTCCATTTTGTGCAGATGTTGTAGATAGCCGCGCA